>OJIR01000129.1_pt1 | contig 26540 bp, 23 predicted proteins | sample 1595711 | NCBI WGS metagenome assembly OJIR01 (sample SAMN05416846, study PRJEB24817) | seawater metagenome | isolation source: Sea water | place: Canada:Atlantic | collected 2013-07
TGGGCTCGGAGATGTGTATAAGAGACAGGATGGGTCCATTCACCCACGCAGCGCCAATTGGCGACAGCAGCTCTAACTCAATATGCCGATGATGCATTTCAATCACCGCAGTTTCTACAGGGTCCAACCCAAATAAATTCGGCTCTGGTTGAACTGACTCCAAGTAACGGCAAATGGCCACAGATTCGCCAATACAAGTGCCGTCGTCTAACTCCAGAACAGGAATCTTGCCACTGGGATTTTTCTGCATGAACTCAGCGGTTTTGTGCTCACGCTTTGCCATGTCAGTCATGACAACTTCTAATTCAATGCCTTTTTCTGCAGCAAATATTTTCACTCTGCGTGGATTCGGCGCACCTGGATAATCGTAAAATTTCAAATTTATTCCCCTCTATTTTTTCGCTTCAGGAGGCATACTAACAGTAGCGCAAGCGTTTAGGATGCACCGTTCATATCCAGAGATCCAAACATCGCTTAGCGTCAGCTTTGCAAAACGGCTCGACAAAATTTTTTTGCAGTTCTTTACAATAAAAGGAGAAGCATTATCAACATATCGCTTATTGGCATGCCCGGCGCAGGTAAAAGCACTGTGGGTGTAGTCCTAGCCAAACAACTAGGTATGCAGTTTGTAGATACCGATATCTTAATTCAAGTCCGCGAGCAAGCTACGCTCGAGCAAATTCTTGAACAGCAAGGCTACTTAGCGTTGAGGGCTATTGAGGGCCAAATTATTCAACAGTTGGACGTGCAAAATAGTGTCATCGCCACTGGCGGCAGCGCTGTTTACAACGAAGTTGCTATGCAAAATTTACAGCGCGTAGGCAAAATTATTTATCTAAATGTTAGCCCCGAACAGCTCAGTGAACGCTTGGGCGATTTTGCGCAAAGGGGTATTGCGGCGGTGGCCACCACTTCGCTGGAGCAGTTGCTTAACGAGCGCCTACCTTTGTACAAAAAATACGCGCAACACACGGTGGACAGCGAGTTTTGTTCAATAGAGCAAGTTGCAGAAAAAATTGCGCAGCTGAGACAGAGATAGTTCAACCGCGTTGTTTAACGCCTGCGGCAGTAAGGTTGGAGTAGCTATTTGTGCAGGGCCTGTTTTCCTTAATGCTTATTTTCTTTAGCTTTTATCCTCTTCAGCACTCGCACAGTTAATACATAACAATACTGTTGGATCTACTTGTAGGCGCAGGGGAGCAATGGCTTGGTCGCAATGCTGACAAATACCGAACTCATTATTTTCAATGCGCTCTAGTGCCGCACGGATCTGAATGAGTGCCCGTTGACTGCGCGCCACTGATGCCTTGGCCATTTCCTGGGCCTGCAGGGCATCCATACGCGACAACCGACCTACTTTGGACTGATCTAACTCCACCACTTGAGCCGACCCATCGCGTGTGGCCGCCGTGCTTTGCAGTTGTTCGCGCAGTTGCAGCAGCTTTTGCTTCATTTCGCCGTTATCCATACCGATACCTATCTGGTTATCCGTGTATTTTTCCAACGCCTGATCTTTTGCAGTTGGGCGCGTGTTGGCTTGCCGAAACGACAGCCGCCGCCACCCACCCCTTCTTGTAGCACAAATTTCACTAAAGCTTTATTGCAAGCGGGCTGCGCAACAGCAATTACCGAGCCATAGAAAAACACGCCCTAGCCCACTGGAGTAGTCTGCGCAACCTATACAAGTAAGCCCTGCCAATGGATAATGTTCGGCTTTGCGCCTGAGGCCACCGCGCACGTACCAGCGACGCGAGGCCAACTCCAGCATCTTTGATGCACGGACCAAGGTATCGGTAATAGAAGAACAACTAGTTCGGATTAAGGATGATCATGGGAGATATCGAGAGGATTGCTGCGTCAGTAGCATCGTTACAAGAAAGCTTTGAAGCTCACAATTATATTTGTAGCGATCAAATAGCAACAGCAGTGTTTCTAGCCTACCAATTACGCAAGCCCATACTCATTGAGGGACCACCAGGCGTAGGTAAAACTGAACTGGCCAAAACCGCCGCAGAAATGTTTGCGCTGCCACTGATTCGTCTTCAGTGCTATGAAGGCCTTGATGAGTCAAAGGCAATCTACGAATGGAAGTACGGTAAGCAGTTACTTTATACCCAGGTTCTGAAAGAAGCCTTAGATGAAATTTTGCAAGGTGCCAAAGGTTTTAAAGAGTCTGTTAAGCGCCTGCACGACTTTGGCGACATTTTCTTTTCTGAAGAATTTTTGGAACCACGCCCGCTGCTTAAGGCGCTGAGAGAAGAAAACGGCTGCGTGCTGCTGATTGACGAAATCGACAAAGCTGATAACGAGTTTGAATCTTTGTTGCTGGAAATTTTATCTGACTACCAAGTTTCTATTCCAGAAATTGGTACAGTTAAAGCTGTAGCAGAGCCGCCCATGGTGTTTTTGACCTCTAACAATACGCGGGAAATTTCCGATGCATTGAAGCGCCGATGCTTACACCTGTATATCCCATTCCCTGATTCAGATATTGAACAGCGTATTGTGGCTGCACGCATACCGGAGGTTCCACCTGAGCTGCGACGTCAATTGGTCGAGTTCATCCACGAACTACGTACCTTGGATCTGAAGAAGCAACCGGCTATTTCAGAAACCATTGATTGGGCAAGAACTCTGGTACTGCTGCATGCAGAAGCCTTAGATCCTAAAATGGTCACAGACACCTTAAATGTCATTCTTAAATTCCAAGAAGACATAGAGAATGTGACGAGCGAAGTGAATTCAATCACTGCAAGGATCACTAAGTAGCCAGCACTACTTAGACAGGGATAATAATATGACTATGGATCGAACCATCAGCAATTTCATTCGCGCACTGCGTAATGCAGACGTGCGCGTATCTACTGCCGAGACCCTAGACGCGCTGGGCGCCGTAGAGCTGGTGGGTTATCGAGACAAAGCGTTTTTGAAGCGCTCCTTGGCGACGGTTTTACCCAAAACTGTGGATGAAAAAGACACCTTCGATGCTTGCTTCGATCAGTTTTTCGACTTCCAAGATGTTCGCGGAGAGCAATCCGAAAGCGACTTGGGTGGCGATCAATCCGAGGAGCGCGAGGGCGAAGAGGGCGAGTCAGGAGACGGCGAAGGCGGCGGCTCCAGTGGTGAAGAGCCAAAAGGCAAAAAGAAAAAATCCAAATCTAAAGCAAAGAAAAATAACCTTTACGAAGAAGAGGAAGAAACTGATTTAGGCCCAGGTGAAATCACCGATCCGAAATCAGCACTGGGTCAACTGCTTATGTCCAACGACCGTGTTGAACTGAGTATGGCCATGGCTGCTGCGGGCGAAGAAACCAATGTTCGTGACATCAAGATTTTCACCCAAAAAGGCCTCTACTCCCGACGCATTATGGATGCCATGGGACTGCCCGATCTAAACAGAGAAATAGGTGACCTGCGCACATCACCTCAGGTACCAGCCCGTAGACTAGGCCAACAACTGAAAGCACGCAGAGACTTTTTACGCGAACAAACGAGAGATTATGTTGAGAAGCAGTTTCTTCTAAATGCAGACGTGACTGGCAAGCGTCTTCGTGAAGAGCTCTTACGCAAAATCAAACTGTCCAATGTAGAGCATCGTAATTTCCGTCTGATTCAAGAAATTGTTTATAAGATGGCAAAAAAACTCAGCGCCTTACATAGCCGACGTAAAAAGGTATTCAAACGCGGCGCACTGAATGTGCCGCGTACCCTACGCCACAACATGTCTTATGACGGCGCCATCTTTGATCTACATTGGAAATCCGTGAAAGTTGATCGGCCTAAAGTATTCGCCATTTGCGACGTTTCAGGATCGGTGGCCAACTACGCTCGCTTCATGCTGATGTTTCTCTACAGCTTAGATGAAGTCATGCCCAAGGTACGCAGCTTTGCCTTTTCCTCGGACTTGGCCGAAGTTACTGAATTGTTTAACCGTAACAAAATTGAAGACGCCATAGCTAAAACCCTCCGTGATTACGGCGGTGGCTCCACAGACTATGGCCAAGCGTTGTTAGATTTCAAAAAGAACTGCCTAGACGATGTAGACAATCGCACCACCATCATCATTTTAGGCGATGCTAGAAATAATCATGGCGAGGCGCATGCTGAAGTGTTGAAAGAAATATACGATCGCTCCAAGCGCGTAATTTGGCTCAACCCTGAAGCCAAACTCGCATGGAATACCGGCGACTCAGAGATGCGCAAGTACGGTGCCTACTCACATCAAGTAGAAGAGTGTAATTCGCTCATGCACTTAGAGCGTGTAGTGAGCAACCTTCTCAAGCAGATCGCTTAATACACCCTCACATTTAGTCACTCAAACGACTACTGCTAGCAAAAGCTCAGACCGAATCTGACACTTGGTCTGTAGTCTTCTGATATTTTCCAAATAAGTGATTTTTTGCAATACACATAGGCTCGATGGCTATTAGAATATGGCGTTGAAGCAGCGCGATGGCTAAAGCCTCTAAAGACCAAGCCAATAACTCAATGATTACGAATTAACGAAAAAGTATGAGCTCTAAATCGCCACAAAAATCCGCTACCAGCGCCAACTCATTGAGTCGCCAATTAGGTCTGTATTTTTTTATCGCAATCGTCCTTGTCGCTGGATTGCTCTTCGCACTGAATCAACTGGCTGGCCTTATGGGCACTGCCACCCAAGAAGCTCAAGCCGTGGACTTTGCCAATAACAGCATTTCCGCTGTGCTTAGAGAAGAACCCCCTCAATTAGATTCAAGCAAAGCCACAGATTCGACATCTGGGTTAGTACTAGGTCATATTATGGAAGGCTTGCTGCGGATGGATCTGCAAGACCGCCTTAGCCCAGCTATAGCTGAGCGCTGGGAAGTCTCGCCCACCCATGCCACCTTTTGGCTGCGTAAGGACGCCAAATGGAGTGACGGCAAACCTATTACAGCCGCAGACTTTATCTTCGCCTGGCAGCTAGCGCTAAAACCAGAAACCGGTTCTGAATATGCCTCTCTGCTTTATCCAATAGAAAACGCCGAAGCTATTAACCGTGGCGAATTGCCTGCCAGCGCCTTAGGTGTTAATGCACCAGACCCACACACTTTAGTAGTGGCATTGTCCCGCCCGATTGCTTTTTTCGACAAAATGGTGGTATTTCCGACATTTTTGCCTGTTCGTGAAGATTTTTATAACGCAACCCAAGGGCGATTTGGCGCCGATGCCAAAGACCTGCTGTATAGCGGCCCCTATGTTATTAAGAGTTGGGTACATGGCGCAAGCATGTTGTTGGAGCGCAACCCTCACTATTGGGACAACAACCGCGGCAAACTCGCGCAAATTAATTTTGCTTACATAACCTCCGACGCCACCGCGACTTTGAATTTCTTCAAGGACGAAAGAATTGCTCTAGCGCGACTCCAAGCAGAAAACCTCACCGAGGCCTTACGCTTAAAATGGCCCATTCGGCGTTTTGCAGACGGCACAGTATTCTATTTAGAGTTCAATCACCGCGAAGGTCGCCTTAGTCGCAACTTAAACTTTCGCAAAGCTATCCAGCATGTCCTAGATATGGAAGAACTGGTCTACAAGGTGACTAAGCTACCAGGATACTTGCCAGGCAAATCCTTGTTCCCCGACTGGCTAATAGGTGTAGAAAAAACCCTACGCGAAGAGTATCCGGCCAGCACTGTCAATGTTAATAGCACTAAGGCTAAGGCCTACTTGGCGCTGGCCCAAGAAGAATTAGGTTTGGCTGAGTTCCCAGAAATTACCCTGCTGACCAGTGATAACCCAGTTTCCAACATTCAATCCGAATGGCTACAAGAGGTGTTAAAACAAACACTAGGCCTAACAATTAAAATAGATAAACAAATTTTCAAACAGCGGTTGGCTAAAATGGGTGCGGGGGAGTTTGGTTTATTACTCGGTGGTTGGGGCCCAGACTACAATGATCCGCTGACCTACGGCGACCTCTTTGCCTCGTGGAATTTAAACAACCGCGGCAGATACAGCAGCGCAAAAATGGATGCCCTCATCAATACTGCCCAAAACGCCACGGCAACCCCAGACCGCATGCAGGCCTTTGGCGCCATTCAACAACAAATTTTCGACGACGTGGTAATTCTACCCATGTATGAGCGCGGGGTGACCTATGTGGTGCACCCGCAGTTGAAGGGTGTGAAACGCCGTGTCATTGGCGCTGAAACCGACTATACCTATGCCTACATTGATCCAGATGCTTAAACTGCGTAGCCCTATGCAAATGCCATTACCCATGCAAATTCTCCTAGGACCATTGAACTGATGTTGCGTTACACCTTAAAGCGATTGGTCCTTGGCGTGCTCACAGTATGGTTTATTGCCACCGCAACTTTCTTTGGCATGCACGCAGTTCCTGGCGACCCGCTGTCTAATGACAAGTCTACGACGGCGCAGATTCGCGCAAATTTGGAGGCCAAATACGGTCTCGATAAACCGCTAATCACCCAGTACGCCATCTACTTAAAGAACATTTCCCAAGGCGACTTTGGTATTTCGTTCACCCAGGAAAACCGCCAGGTTAACGACATCATCAAAGAGCATTTTCCCATTTCCGCGATCTTAGGCATTCTAGCTATTGTCTTTGCAGCCCTTGGCGGCGTTTTATGGGGTGCACTCACAGCCCTATATCGCAACCGCTGGCCTGACAGCGTTATTATGTTTTTAGTTATATTGGGCATATCTGTACCCAGCTTTGTTGTCGCAGCCATAAGTCAGATGTTTCTGGTCAACATCAATGCCTTCGCTGGCACCACGATATTACCCGTGGGTGGGTGGGGCACGGTGTGGCATATGATTGTGCCCGCCATGGTATTGGGGCTATCTACTATGGCTTATCTCACTCGCCTCATGCGCTCGTCTATGCTAGAAATTGTTAACACAGATTACATACGCACAGCGCAATCTAAAGGGCTGCCAAAAACACGCATCTTTAGTCGCCACCAACTGCGTAACGCCATATTGCCGGTGGTTACAGTACTCGGCCCAGCCATAGCAGGCATCACCACTGGCGGCTTTGTGGTTGAAATTGTTTTCGCCATTCCAGGTCTAGGCCGCTACTTTGTAGAGGCCATACAACAATTGGACTATACCGTGATTATGGGCACCACCGTATTTTACGGCGCCTTTCTAGTGTTCATGGTCATCCTAGTGGATCTACTCTACGGCTGGATTGACCCGCGGGTGAGGATAAACCCATGAGCGAACAAACAGATACATCATGGCAACCTAGCGCCAGCGACTTCGCGCCAAAACCCAAGCACCAAACAGCGGATGTCATTACGCGCCCAGCAATGTCTTATTGGCAAGACGCTTGGCGACGTCTGAAGGAAAACAAACGCGCGCTATTTTCGCTCTATCTAATTTTTGGCTTAATTACATTCACCTTAGCTGGACCCCACCTTTGGACCATTGATCCATCCGCTCAGGACTTGGATCAGATCGGCATGGCCCCTGGCGCGGACCGCAATGTCACCATCGCGCCTGCATATCAACCTTGGTACGGACCTACTAGTGATGTGATTTACGCTGACGACAATCCGCTAGGCCTCGTGCTGGTTGGTGATGCAACCAGTCAAGCAGTGCGACTGGCTTGGCAAGAAACCGGGCTAGGAGCTGGGCAAACCAATTACGGTTACAAAATTTACCGCACCCTGTTTGCCCTCAACGTAGGCGACGCTTTTGGCCTGCCGCTAATGGAAACACAAAACCACTATTTTGAAGATCGACTCGACCTGCAACCCACCGACTACTACTACACTGTGGTGGCACTGGACAAACAAGGCGTCGAAACCGATCAGTCCACCACTATTCAAATATCAGTTAAGCGAGTGATCACCATGCTCGAAGCGCAAAAGCGCGGTTTAACTCAAAATAAAACAGTAGCCGAGGGCGACCAAATCAAACTCGCCCTACACCCTTTCGGCACCGACTATTTAGGCAGAGATATGTTGGCGAGACTAATCTACGGCGGTCAGGTGTCGCTATTCATTGGCATTTTTGCACCACTACTCTACGTGCTTTTGGGCGTCATTTACGGCAGCATTGCTGGCTTTTTAGGCGGTGCAGTAGATCAACTGATGATGCGCTTCGCAGACTTTGCTGTAGCCCTACCGTTTTTACTTTTCATGATATTACTCAAGGTCATCTTTGGCATTGGGCCAGGAGAAAGCGGCGTACTGCCCATGTTAGTTGCTATGGTTATCTTGCTTTGGCCAGCACCTGCTCGACTAGTGCGCGGGCAAATTTTGCAAATTCGTGAAGAAGGTTACATCAACGCCTCGAAGTTACTAGGCGCAAGTACAAACTACCTAGTGCTTCGGCACATGATCCCCAATACCATGGGTGTGATTTTGGTGACGATTACCTTCCAAGTGCCTAGCGCAATTTTCACCGAAGCATTTTTGTCATTTATTGGCATGGGGGTAGCGCCGCCAACTCCTTCATGGGGTTCAATGTGTAACGACGGCATTAAGTCTATGCTGACCAGGCCCCACGAACTGTTTTTCCCTGCCCTATTTATCAGCATCACGGTACTGGCGTTTAATCTTCTTGGCGACGGTCTAAGAGATGCCTTAGACGCTCGTATGCGCAATAGAGAATAGCCATGACTAAGCCTTTATTAACAGTAGAAGATCTGCATGTAGAATTTGCCACTTACGGAGGCACAGTACATGCGGTGAGAGGCGTCAGCTTTGATGTCAACGCGGGCGAGACCTTGGCAATAGTAGGCGAATCAGGTTGTGGCAAATCTGTCACGGTACAAAGCTTGATGGGCCTTATACCGATGCCGCCGGGACAAATCACCCAGGGTTCCGCAGAACTTATGGGCCACGACATTTTGTCTAGCAAGTTTATAGATGGTCAGGATATTCGCGGTAACAAGGTCAGCATGATCTTCCAAGACCCTATGACTTCTCTCAACCCCACCATGAACATCGGTAGTCAAATAGCTGAAACTTTGGAAGTACACCGGGGCTATAGCCGTAGACGTGCGTTTACCCGAGCCATAGAACTGTTGGAGATGACGAAGATACCCGAAGCGCAAAAACGCGCTAAACAGTATCCGTTTGAGTTCTCTGGCGGCATGCTGCAACGTGCCATGATTGCCATGGCTATCGCCTGTGAACCAGCTATGCTTATTGCTGACGAGCCCACCACAGCGCTAGACGTGACTATTCAGGCGCAAATTCTCGACCTGCTCAAAGACCTACAGCAAGAAACGGATATGGCCATTATTCTGATCACCCACGATCTGGGCGTAGTCGCCAGAATGGCTGACGAAGTGTTGGTTATGTATGCTGGCCAAGTGGTTGAGAAAGGCCCTGTAGATGATATTTTTTATCATTCAGCGCACCCTTATACCTTAGGTTTGCGTGGTGCCATGCCCACCAATAGTCCGAACAACAATCATAGCCTTACCGCCATTGAAGGCTCACCGCCGGATTTATTCAGCCCCCCTAAAGGGTGCAGCTATCATCCACGCTGTCCTAACGCTATGCAGGTATGTGACCAACGCCCGCCTGCCATCGAATCGATGTCTAATGATCACTGGTCCCGTTGTTGGTTACACCACCCTGACAGCGAATTGCGACCCCAAGGTCTTTACTTTCGACCCTCTTCCACAGATACGGGAAGGTCGGTAGACCAAGAAGGAAAAACCCAATGACTCCATTGGTAGAAATTAGCAATCTGGTCAAATACTTTGATTTAGGCCAGGGCCAAATTGTTCACGCCGTAGACGACGTCAGCCTTAGCATTCACAGCAAAGAAGTGGTCGGTTTAGTTGGCGAGAGCGGATCGGGTAAATCTACGCTCGGCAAAGCGGTGCTAGGCCTGCATAACAAAACCTCCGGGAATGTTTCCTTCGCCGGAGAACGACTGCCGCAAAAGTATCGTAGCCGAGACTTTCAAAAACACGCCAAAACCATGCAAATGATCTTCCAAGACCCTTATTCATCACTGAATCCGCGCATGACCGTAGGCGAAATTATTGGTGAAGGTCTAAAACTAAACAGGGCACTGGGAGCCAACGAGGTTAACCAACGCGTGGCTCATTGGCTTTCATTGGTGGGACTCAGCGCCGACCATATGTCACGTTACCCGCACGAGTTTTCCGGGGGGCAGCGACAACGCATTGGTATTGCTCGTGCGCTCATTTTAGAACCAGATTTTGTAGTCTGTGATGAACCCATTTCTGCACTAGATGTTTCAGTTCAAGCTCAAGTTGTGAACTTGTTGGCGGAACTAAAGCAATCAATGGGCTTAACGCTGCTGTTTATTGCCCATGATTTATCTATGGTGCGCTACATCAGCGATCGTATGGCCGTAATGTACTTGGGTGGCATAGTGGAAGTCGGCGATGCTGACGAAGTTTTCTTTAAGCCCATGCACCCTTATACAAAGACTCTGATTGCCTCAAACCCTGAAGCAGATCCGCGTAGCGAAAGGCAGCGAATATCTACCACCATTCAAGGTGAAATTCCCTCGCCGGTGAATATTCCTGCTGGGTGTCGCTTCGCCAATAGATGCCCCCAGGCAATGCCCGTATGTAAGCAAATTACACCACTATTGAAAAAGCCGACAGTTGCTGCGACCGGCGAACATTTCGACGAAAACAGACAAGTCGCTTGCCACCTTTACGATTAACACGCGCTTCGGGAACAAAACGAATATGTGCGCGCGGAAGACATAAAAGATCAGTTGAGAAGATACGCCGATAAATGCGTATAAATATGCAGCTTCCAATCGGAAGGTGAGTTTTGAACACCAATTTTTGGCACTAACATAACCAATCCCCGCAAAATTGCTCTGCAGGAAAGACATTTAGCTTATAGATAGACTACTGAAGATGTAAAACAGCGCTTTTGCCCTGACCTATAGGTCAGAACAAAATGCGATTCCTGCAATAACAGAGTCGTTCTTAGAAACGACGTCCGCCACCACCACCGTCACGACCGCCACCGCCACCAGGGCGTTGCTTGCTTTGCGCTTCGTTAACACGTAGTGCACGACCTTTGAAATCAAGACCGTTTAGTGCTTCGATCGCGGCTTCAGCGCCGTCTTCGATTTCTACGAATCCAAATCCTCTTGAACGTCCAGTTTCTCGGTCAGTAATAACCGAAGCTGACGCAACACTGCCATGCTCTGAGAACAGAGTTTGCAGATCTTCATCGGTGACCGCCCATGCGAGGTTACCTACATATAGTTTCTTCACAGCTTTCTTAGCTCCTTATTTGATAAGCGCTGAATTTTACTCCTAATGGAGCATATCGACCAATCAAACCTAGGACCTACGAAGAAAATCGCTGAGTAAAAATAACACAACGACATTTCTCTATTTCCGATCGAGTCGTCTTGGGACATATTTTTTATATGCAAGAAGACGCCTCGCAGGAAGAATCGGGCGAGAGCGATTAGCCTAGGGCAAGCTAGTCGCAGTCACAAGCGATAATTGCGCATTATTTCTTGACTATTTCGAGAAGGTTTACTCACTTACTGCTCGCCATTTTTCCCGCATACGCAGAATAGAAGTTTCATCTGTGTAATTTTCTAAATCATTAATCGGCACCCAAGCCAAATCTATTGATTCCTCGCTAACCACAAAGTTCATGTTTTCAGCGCGGAGCTGGTAGCGCACATCGAAATGGTAATGCGCAGGGTCGCTTTTTGAAGCAGGAATTTCATGTATATCAATATCAAAAATTTCTTCGCTGATCAGAGTAACCTGCAAGCCGGACTCCTCCACTGCTTCCCTATAGGCCACGCCCGAGGTATTTGAATCGCCATCACTGTGCCCACCCAGTTGTAGCCACATTTTTAATTTGCGGTGGTTGGTCAATAACAGCTGTTCACCTGAACCATCTACCAACCAGGCAGAACCGGTTATATGCCCGGCCCAACAGGTGCGTTCAAAGCAATTTGGGTAGCTTGCCAATAGTTCTCTGAAGCGCTGAACAGCTTCAGCCTCTTGCGGATAACGAAGATGATAGCGCTCAATGGCCTCACTTAGATTGCGTCGATGCATAAGAATCCTTATTCTCAATGGAGCGGTGAAGCTTAACTCAACTGTAACCAGTTATGCGCCAGCTAACCGCAACTTACCATTTTTCGGATCACTAATTAGGAGAGGAATATGCTTGCAGTAGTCGCAAAGCTCAACGTTTTGGCAGGTAAAGAAGCAGAATTTGAGAAGGTCATGCTTGGACTAGCGGAACAGGTTAATGCCAACGAACCTGGCTGTCACCTTTATAAGCTGTGCAAAGACGCCGATGGCAACTATGTTGTAATGGAACTTTACGCAGATGCTGAAGCGGTAGCCGCTCACGGCGCTTCAGAACACTTCAAAGCAGCAGGTGCGGGCTTTAAAGGTTTAATGGGCGGCGCCCCAGAGATTACTCGCATGGAAGTAGTCGGCTAAACCTAGTAGCAACACTAGTACTCGACCCAGCATTAGCTGGGTCCACCTATCTAAACAGTCAATTGCGGCTAATTGTTTATTTCAAACAACTCGGCCAACTGCTCTGTCATCGCCCCGCCTAACTGCTCCGCATCTGTAATGGTGACAGCGCGCTTATAGTGGTGAGTCACATCGTGGCCAATACCAATGGCTACCAATTCAACCGGCGATTTATTCTCAATCATATCAATAGCATATTTCAGATGTTGCTCAAGAAAGTTACTTTGATTGACCAACAAAGTAGAGTTATCCACAGGTAGACCGTCAGAAATAACCATCATCACTTTACGCTGCTCAGGGCGAGTGACTAAACGGTTGTGGGCCCAAATGAGCGCCTCGCCATCAATATTTTCTTTGAGCAATTCTTCGCGCATCATCAAGCCGAGATTACGTTTGGAGCGCGACCAGTTGTCGTCAGCACTCTTGTAGATAATGTGGCGCAAATCATTCAGACGACCAGGATTAGCCGGCTTATTGGCATTAATCCAAGTTTCTCGAGATTCACCGCCGCGCCAAGCTTTAGTGGTAAAGCCAAGAATTTCTACCCGCACCGAGCAACGCTCTAGTGTGCGGCCCATAATGTCTGCACACATAGCCGCTATGGTTATTGAACGTCCACGCATAGATCCGGAACTATCAATTAACAAGGTCACAACGGTGTCGCGGAACTTGGTTTCTTTCTCTTGTTTATAAGCCAGCGGATTCATTGGATCGATAATGACTTGGGTCAAACGCGCTGCGTCCAATACCCCTTCTTCAAGATCAAATTCCCAAATTCTATTTTGCTTGGCCATCAACCGACGCTGTAGGCGGTTGGCTAATTTGGACGTGGCATGTTGCAAGGCCACCAACTGCTGATCTAACAATTGACGCAAACGTATCAATTCATCGGCATCACACAGATCTTCCGCACGAATAATTTCGTCGAACTTCTCGTTATATACGTTGTAGTTGATATCAACAGGTATACGACCCGCATCATCAGGCATAGGCACCGCGGCTTCATCCGGATCGGATTCAGCAGCAGATTCATCCATGTCAGCGTGAGCATCCATTTCTACTGTGGTGGCGTCCCCATCACTACTTTCTTCGCCCGCAGCATCGTCATCAAGCGTAACGTCTTCCGGACTAAAATCAGACTCTGCATCCTCAGACTCGTCCATGGTATCCATGTCGTCTTGGTTGCTCTCACCCTCATTGGGATCGTCTAAATCCACTGGTAAACCCAGGTCAGAAATAATGTTGCGGCAAAGATCAGCGAAGCGCTCTTGATCACCAATATGATCGCGCAGGGCTTCTATATCGTCCCCAGCGTTTTTCATCACATGGTCGCGCCAAAACTGCACAACATGCTCGGCGCTGGGAGGTAATGTTCTACCGGTTAACTGTTCACGGACAATAAGCCCTACCGCTACAGATAATGGCGCGTCTGTTTCTGCGGTTATGGCATCAAACGCGGCTTGCTTACACTGCTGTTCTAGGTGGGCATCTAAATTGCGCCCCACACCTTCCATGCGCAGCGTACCGATTGAGGCAATTCTGGCTGACTCAATCCACTCGAACATTTCTTGGGCTGGCCCGCCCTCGGGGCTGTAGCGCGCGTGTAATCTGGCATTATGATGGCGAAATCTGAGGGCAAACTCGTCACCCACGCCCCGTACTGCGTCGATTTCCGCACTGCTGGCGCCCATGGCAGGCAGCGGTAATCTGAGCTTACCGCCGTGGGCAGCCGGTGCGCCTGGGCCAAAGGTAACCTCTAGCTCATCGTCACAGGCAATTGCACGAATAGTTGCTGTAGTCGCCCTCTTGAACGGTTCAAGAGGGTTATCCACGTCAGTTAAATTAGCCATATCAGCCTCTGGTCTAGATAGAGCCTTATGCAGACTTCAGAGTAATTCCTGCCGTTGCATCACCTAGATCTTCGCCTATGCAGCGTTGGTAATACTCAGCAACAATCGAACGCTCAAGCTCATCGCACTTATTTAGAAAAGTAACTCTGAAAGCAAAACCAATATCGCCAAAAATTTCAGCGTTTTGTGCCCAGGTTAAAACGGTTCGGGGTGACATAACTGTAGATACGTCACCGTTGATAAAGCCTTTACGTGTCAGATCAGCAACGCTGACCATATTACTAATCAAGCGTTGGCCTTCTGGCGTTGCGTTAAATGCGGCAACCTTACCTAAAACAATGGCTGCCTCGGCATCATGTTCTAAATAGTTGAGGGTAGAAACAATGCTCCAACGGTCCATCTGACCTTGGTTAATTTGTTGCGTACCGTGGTATAGGCCTGTGGTATCGCCCAGTCCCACTGTATTAGTGGTAGCAAAAAGCCGGAAAAATGGGTGTGGGCTAATGACCTTATTTTGGTCAAGTAGCGTCAGCTTGCCTTCAATTTCAAGGATCCGCTGAATAACAAACATGACATCGGGTCTGCCGGCATCATATTCATCAAAAACCAAAGCCACTGAATGTTGCAGGGCCCATGGCAAAATACCTTCACGAAACTCGGTAATTTGCTTACCGTCTTTCAGGACAATGGCGTCTTTACCTATTAAATCGATGCGAGAAATATGGGAGTCTAAGTTAACTCGAATACATGGCCAGTTAAGACGTGCAGCAACCTGCTCAATGTGGGTGGACTTACCCGTACCATGATAACCCTGAACCATAACTCTACGGTTATGAGTGAATCCTGCTAAGATCGCTAATGTAGTGTCGCGGTCAAAACGGTATTGTTCATCGATGGCCGGCACGTAGTCAGATCTTTCACTGAAGCCGGGGACGGTCAAATCTTGATCAATCCCAAATACTTCCCTGACACTGTATTGTGTATCGGGCACTAGAGCAGGACTTAATCCTGATTCTGATTGGTCTGTCACTGGTAAATCCTAAACTCAATTAAGCAAGCCTCTCATTGTAGAGAACCCATAGAAAAAGAGCAGTAGAAAGATGGCATTAATTCAACTAATAAGACACGGCAAGGCTGCCGCAGGTTTTGGCAGTCACAGAGATCCAGGCTTAGACGACTTAGGCAGATCGCAGTCTGAAGCGGTAGCAAAGTTGCTGGATCACCAACATAGAACAGGTCCAAATGGATCTACAAACCTACCTATTTTGCGCTCCAGTCCGTTGGCTCGTGCACAGGAAACCGCCATCCCATTGCAGACTCTCTGGCAGGCAGAAGTAGCCATTGAAGAACGAGTGGCAGAGATTCCATCGCCTACAGAAGACCTAGCCGCGCGCGCCCTGTGGCTACAAACTGCCATGGCCGGTAACTGGTCGGACCTAGATCAAAACTCCCAGCAATGGCGACAAAATATTGTCGACTACTTACTAACCTGCTCCGAAGACTGCATTATTTTCAGCCATTATGTGGCCATCAACGCTGCTGTCAGCTTTGCTCAAGGTGAGGACAAAATGCGAGTTTTTGCCCCTGACAATTGCTCTGTGACCAGCTTCGATAACAGCAGTGGCAAGTTAGTCATAGTAGACCTCGGGATAACCGCTGACACCTTTGTGAATTAGCCCGTGAATTCGAACAAGAGCTAAAGCGCGGGGCAAAAATACCAATGACAAGTAAGAAGTTGCGCCATCTGGCTTGCTAAAGGGGCGTTAAAAATTTTTCTTAGCGTCCTCGCAGACGACGTTGATAAACAGACGGCGGCACCATGCCAACGGTGCCGGCCATAACTAATACCAATTGTTCTAAACTAACCCAGGCGTCGCCAAAACGCTGGCCCTTACCCTGTTGATCAATCACGGCACACTCCGCCAGCAGAGTTAACGGCGAACTGACTCTCTGGGCAAACTGCTCAAGAATACGCGCACGAGCCGGCGGCAGCCCCCGACTTTGACCCAAACGCCGCAGCTGACTCGTCAGAGCGCCAAGAATGGCAAATAGGCTGACGCCTTCTTGCTTGAGCGAATGCAGCACTTTGCGCGCTCTAACTGCGTCTCCCGCCATGGCGGCATCAATCATATCGAAGCTGGTAAAACGCGAGGTATCCTCAAGGGAAGCAATAAGTGTCTGCTGAGAAATGGGTTGGGGCAAATCTTGCAAAGCAAGTTTTTCAATTTCCTGCGCCGCCGCAAGTAAATTGCCTTCCACTCGATCTGCTAAATAACTCAAGCCGTCGCGGTCCATGCTTAGACCACGTTTGGTGAGTCGGGCTTCAAGCCATCTGGGCATGTCTCGTGGACTCATCGGCCAAATCAACACAATACCACCCGCCTGCTCTATGGCCTTAAACCAAGCAGAAGAACGCTGCCTAGGTTGCAGACGATCCGTACGCAACATCAAGAGTGTATCGCTATTGCTCGTTTCGCCATCACACCAAGAGCGCAACACCTCAGAGGCTTCCTTGTCGAACTTACCTGAGCCAAGGCGCAGGTCTAAAATTTTGCGTTCAGCGAACAGCGACATACTGGCGGCATCATTCGTGATGTCATACCAATGGAATCCGGGTTCAACATGATGGATAGAGCGCTCGGTGAAACCTTGACTACGAGCTGCTGCAATAATTTCATCACAAGCCTCTTCTACCAAGAGGGTGTCGTCGCCACTAACCAGATATATCGTCTGCAAACCACGAGACAATGAAGAGGATAATTGTTCAGGTTTAATTTGCACTGGGTTAACTCGCAGATTTAGCCAAACTAGATTGCTTGGACATCACCACCCCCAAACCTCTAACCAACTGACCTGCCAGGTTGCGCAGCAGTTCAGTCTCGAGCAGCTTTTGTTCACTGTTACTGGCTAAGAGATTATTCCGGTCAATTCGGTAAACGCGCTCAATTTGTAGGCGTTGATCAGCGACAATATCGTCCCCATTAACGTCAACCACACGATACATCAGCGTAAAGACAACACTCTTCTCAGTGACTCTAACCTGAGCATTCACCGCGCCTTCAATTTCTTCGCGGCGTAAGCTAGTTATTTCTATAAGCACATTCGCTGAACTTAGTTCCTGCGCACCGACCTGATTCAGCGACTGTTTGAGCAACTGCAAAAACTCCACCGAGGTCGCATCCGCAGCTCCGCCAGATAAGTTTCCAGTAATCCGGTAGTCTAAATTGAGCTCGCCAAGATCGCTGCCACGCAGTTGAAAGCCGCAGCCATGCAAAAGCACAGATAGCGCGCATACACCGAGCAGCGTCGACAAATGGCGGCTCATAAGCATTTAACCCACCACAATATTGACAAGTTTATTCGGCACAACTATCTCTTTACGTACAGTTTTATCTTCTAAATAGCGTGCCACGTTACTTTCGTTTTTGGCAATCTCTAGAATCTCTTCCTTACTCGCACTGGCATCTACTTCGATCTTACCGCGCACTTTGCCGTTCACCTGAACCACTAAAGACAAGTGTTGTTGAACCAATGCGCTCTCATCTATCTCGGGCCACGGACAGTCCACTAGAGAACCCTGCTGACCTAAGGTTTGCCATAGGCTGTGGGCAATATGTGGCGCGATAGGCGAAATAATTTGCACCGCGCTCAACCATGCTTCTTGGGCGGCCGCTCGGTCACCAGCAGTCTTAGCTTGAAACTTATACAGACTGTTGGCCAATTCCATAACTGCAGAAACAACAGTATTGAACTGCATACGCCGCCCATAATCGTCGTCGGCTTTTCGCAGCGTTTCATGAGTTTTACGACGGAGTGCCTTGCCTTCATCAGATAGGTCGTGAAAATCAAGTTCAGGTATTGGACCAGCGGCAGCATGCTCGTGCACTGCAGTCCAAAGGCGTTTAAGAAAACGCATTGCGCCTTCAAGGCCTGCCTCACTCCACTCAAAAGACTGTTCTGGGGGCGCTGCAAACATCATGGCGGTGCGCACTGTGTCAGCACCATAACGATCCAACAACTTTTGCGGGTCGCCAGCATCTCCAGCGGACTTAGACATCTTTTTGCCGTCTTGCAGCACCATGCCCAGCATCATGAGTTTTTTGAAAGGCTCATTATCTTTGACTAAACCTTCGTCACGCATCAGTTTGAAATAGAAACGTGCGTACAACAGATGCAAAATCGCGTGCTCTATACCACCCACGTAATGATCAACCGGTGCCCAGTAATTGGCACGCTCGTCGAGCATTGATGTGTCTGCGTCAGGGGACGCAAAACGCGCGTAATACCAAGACGACTCCATAAAAGTGTCAAAGGTGTCTGTTTCACGCCGCGCATCTTGGCCACAACCGGGGCAAGCCACATTGAGGAAATCAGGCATATTTTCCAGTGGCGAACCGACTCCGCTGAAACTCACTTTAGTAGGCAAGACAACGGGTAAATCCGCTTCAGGCACAGGTAATACACCACAATCTTCGCAGTGGATCATAGGAATTGGGCAACCCCAATAGCGCTGCCTGGAGACACCCCAGTCGCGCAGACGATAATTGGTGATTGACCGACCAGCCTCTTTGGCGGCTAGCGCATCAACTATGCTAGTAAAAGCTTGATCAAACTCTAGCCCATCGAACTGACCCGAATTAATCAGACGCCCTTTGGCAGTAAAAGCAGACTCATCCAAATTACATTCATCATCACCCATTGGCTGAATAACTTGGGCAATATCAATACCGTACTTATGCGCAAACTCGTAGTCACGTTGGTCGTGGGCTGGCACCGACATAACCGCGCCAGAGCCGTATTCCATGAGCACAAAGTTCGCTATCCATACCGGCAATAGCTCATTGGTTAAGGGGTGTTTGACAGTCAACCCGGTGGCAATACCGACTTTTTCCATTACCGCGAGATCTGCTTCCGCTGTGGTGTTTACTTTGTGCGCTTGAATAAAAGCAGCTACTTCAGGGGTAGACTCAGCGGCCAATGTTGCCAGTGGATGCTCTGGCGCCACGGCCACGTAGGTGGCACCCATTAAAGTATCGGGGCGGGTCGTAAACACGGTGAGCTTTTGGCTCTCGTCATGGGTCACGGTGAAGTCGACTTCAGCGCCCTGTGAGCGACCAATCCAGTTGCGCTGCATGTTCTTTACAGAGTCAGGCCAGCCGGGCATATCATCTAACTCGTCCAATAGCTCTTGGGCATAGTCGGTAATCTTTAAGAACCACTGGGACATTTCCCGGCGTTCAACCACGGCACCGGAGCGCCAACCTTTGCCATCTACTACTTGCTCATTAGCCAACACCGTCTGGTCTACAGGGTCCCAGTTGACCATAGCATTTTTGCGATAAACCATGCCCTTTGCGTAAAGCTTCACAAATAACCACTGCTCCCAGCGATAGTATTCAGGATCGCAAGTGGCTACTTCTCTGGTCCAGTCCATGCCAAAGCCCAAGCGCTGCATTTGCGTGCGCATATAGGCGATGTTGTCCTTGGTCCAGTCTGCCGGTGGAATATCGTGTTTTATTGCCGCATTTTCTGCAGGCAAACCAAAAGCATCCCAGCCCATCGGGTGCATAACGTTAAAGCCTTTTAGCCGGCGGTAGCGGTTAATCACATCACCCAAGGTGTAGCAACGTACATGGCCCATATGCAGTCGGCCACTGGGGTAAGGGAACATAGCCAGGCAATAAAATTTTTCTCCTGGGCGCTGTTCATCACCGACAAAGGACTGGTTTTCATCCCAATATTCTTGTGCTTGAGATTCAATGTGTCGCGGCTCGTAAACTGGGTTCATGCTTTTGATCTTGGGTTGCTTATAAATCGGCAGCAAGGATAACACTTACCCGCGCCATCTTCGTAGTTTGCGGGCCAATTTAGGCAATTCTTTGTGACTCAGACAGAGCTAGAAGGCACCGCGTTTACGGCTTTAAGATGAGCAAAGATTACAAGCGCCGCCAAGGGCATATTTTTTTCAACAGTTAAGAGACTTAGCTTGATGAGGGGGGTTTTGAAACTACTACAGCGGCACTGGGCTGCGTCTTTTAGCCATAATTGCAGAAACTAAAGCGAGCAAAATCAGCAGCAAAATAGGCCAATCACCAACTCTGCTATAAGGGGTACGACCTTGCATAACCGCAAATTCACCGCGCAGCACCGCAGCCTCAAACTGCGGCAACTGGTCAACCATCTTGCCCTGTGCATTGACAATAGCTGTGACACCATTGTTTGTGCCACGTAATAACCAGCGCCCATTTTCAAGGGCGCGCATACGCGCAATCTGCATATGTTGGTGAGGACCAATAGACCCTCCAAACCAAGTATCGTTGGAAATAGTCAGTATCACGCCAGCCTCCTCGGCCCGATCTCGCATGGAATTGCCATAGGCGATTTCATAGCAAATACCGATTGCAACCTGCACTTTATTACGTTCTTCATTCTGCCCGTCGATCACAAGCCGTTGAGTCTCAGAGGCCGTAGCCGTTTGGCTGGCTGCAGGCGGCAAGCTGAGTGTGATGTTGTTCTGTTGCCACGAACCCTGCTTTAAACCGGACATGGGCAGATTAAAAAATTCGATTAATCCGCGCAGCCAGTCTTCCAAGGGTACAAATTCACCAAAAGGCACCAAATGATATTTAGCAAAGCCACCCTGAGCCAAACCATAGCCCTGAGCCGTATTATAAATGTTGAACCTGCGCCCGCCTTCACTCCGAGGCAGACGCTCAAGGGTAGGGATACCAGTAATGACATTAGTCTTTGAGGCTAGGCCCTGAGTCTGTAAAAAATCTACCGTTTTGTGAGCTTGCGCGCCGTAAAGGGTCACCGCAAATTCGGACCAAACAACGAGGTCAGCGTCCCAGTGAGCTGCACTGAGTTCTATGTGTTTACGCACATTAGCCGCCTGCTCGTCTTGGTCCCATTTCACCGTTTGATCCAAGTTACCTTGCACCAAGGCCACAGAATATTGACCAATGGGCTGCACCCAAGACACAGAACTGAGCAGCACCCCGATGACCCAAGGCAAAACCATGAGCGCAAGGCCGGGGACAAGTAACCTACCGCGCTGCCCTTCGACCCAAAGAAGACTCACTAGGGCAAAACCCACTACCGAGACTAAGCCAAAAGCCGATGTCGCTAAAACTCCGGCTACTGGCGCAACACCTGCTAATGCTGAGTCAATCGCACCATAACCTAAGAACAACCAAGGGAAGCCAGTGAACAACCATGTCAGCGACCACTCCATGACTAGCCAAAGCGCAATAAAAACTAGCCCGTTGAGGTATTGGTTGGCGCTATGCAAACGCTTGTAGAAAAGCCCTATTGGCCAGCAAAAAAGAGCCATCACCACAACAAACAGCAATACCAACATGCCGGCGAGTAAAGGTGGCGCACTGCCGTATTGATTGAGGCTGACATAAACCCATGAAATGCCAACAAGGTATTTACCAAAGCCGAATACAAGCGCCGACCAGGGTGCTAAGTGAGGTGCTCGAACCAGCAAAAGAAAAAAAACCAAAGCCGAGAGCAAGGCGACGCTGAAGTAGCCGAAAGGGGCAAATCCAAGGGGGTAAATAGCGCCAGCAATCAGCGCTAAAAAAAGCGCCGATTTAGTAGTCACGCAAGCTCGCTATGTTCAATTGGTTGCGGGGTATCAACGCGCAGCAGGCGCAGGCGTCTTGAATCTGCATTGAGCACTTCAAACTTCAGACCTGCAACTTCGATGGACTCGCCTAATTCAGGTAAGTGACCAAAAGCCTGCAACACAATACCGCCGATGGTGTCGAACTCGTCATCACTTAAGGTCAGGCTAAAGTACTCGTTAAAGTCTTCAATTGTGGTGTTGGCTTTAACGTGAAAAGACGCGGGCTCCAGCTGCTTAACAAAGCTGTCATCATCCACATCGTGCTCATCTTCTATTTCTCCAACAATCTGTTCCAAGACATCTTCAATGGTCACAGCGCCGGAAATTTGTCCGTATTCATCCACCACCAAGGCCATATGATTACGGTTGGCGCGAAATTCTTCTAGCAAAACGTTCAATCTTTTACTTTCAGGAATAACTGCGGCCGGGCGAATAAAGTCTTTAATATCAAAACGTTGACCGTCTTCTTCCACTGCTAATGCCAGCAAGTCTTTGGCGTGCAAAATGCCCTTAATGTCGTCGACATCATCGCCCACCACAGGGAATCGTGAGTGCTTAGATTCTATGACTAAAGGTAATAGCTCCGCAGGTTGTTGATCTTCGTGAACCACAACCAGAGCCGAACGAGGAATCATGATATCGCGGGCATGCATGTCTGCTACATGCAGCGCCCCGACAATTATATTCAAGGCGTCGACGTCTATTAGCTGGCGTTCAGCAGCGTCCTGTAAAACTTCGAGTAATGCTGCAACGTCATCAGGTGCTTCTGAAAATAAATCAGACAACCATCCACGTACGCCGCGACTAGGGGACTTTTTTTCAACTGAGTCGTCAGAGAACTCAGACATATCACTCATAGGGCAAGTTTTACCAATATTAGGCCTTCCTGTATAAATAAGGCATGGAATAAATGCAAGAACCGATTAAAAAAATCGTTGTTTTGCAGGTCAGTTATACGGATTCTCAACACCCAACTCGGCAAGTATGTGCACCTCTAGAGCTTCCATAATTTGTGCCTGCGCATCAGCTTCGTGATCATAGTCCAGCAGGTGCAGTACGCCGTGCACTAGTAAGTGGGCGAGGTGATGCAAAGGTTGCTTACCTTGTTCGCCTGCTTCTGTAACGAGTACCGGCCAACAAATCGCCAAATCGCCCAGCGGCATGTCGTCATGAGCAAATTGCTCATCTAACTGGGCTGGAAAACTCAAAACATTGGTGGGTTTATCTTTGCCTCGATACGTGAGGTTAAGTGTTTGCGACTCGCTCAGGTCACACAAGCGAATACATAAGGCGTGTTCTAATCTAGGATCATCTAAGCGCTTTTGCACAGCAAGCAGCCAGCTGTCGATCAGTCCATGCAAAGCTGTAAGTGTGTCATCACCGCCAGATGAAGGCCCCAATAGCGCGGCGAAGTCATTGTCCAACTGGCCTTTCGCTAGGTTTTTTGATACGTCTTTTGATAGGTCTTTTGATAGGTCTTCTGCAATTTGCAGATCAATATTCATAATGCTCGCCGGACGTATTTATCTTTGTTTCCAAAAGGCCGCTCCTCAACTTGTCGAATACGCCATCAAACAGCCGGTCAGGATGCTTATTCGCCAGCTAGCCGCGTCGGTCTCGAGATTCACTATCAGTGGACTTTGACGAATTTTGGAATAGCTCGTAGGCGTCGACAATTTTCTGCACCAGGGGATGGCGTACAACATCTTTGGAAACAAATTGTGTGAACTTAATGCCCTCGATATTACGCAGCACGTCACGTACATGAATCAGTCCGGAGTTCTCGCCTCGAGGCAAATCGATCTGGGTGATATCCCCTGTGACTACTGCTGTAGAGCCAAAACCAATACGGGTTAGAAACATCTTCATTTGCGCAACTGTAGTATTTTGCGACTCATCTAAAATAATAAATGCATTGTTTAACGTCCGACCACGCATGTAAGCAAGCGGCGCTACTTCAATAATATTGCGTTCTATATATTTGTTCACCCGCTCTACTCCAAGCATTTCGTAAAGGGCGTCATATAACGGGCGCAAATAAGGGTCAATTTTTTGCGCTAAATCGCCGGGCAAGAAACCCAGTTTTTCGCCTGCCTCCACCGCCGGCCTAACCAACAGTATTCGTGCCACCTGCTGGGACTCCAACGCTTCCACAGCCAAAGCAACGGCCAAATAGGTCTTACCTGTACCCGCAGGGCCAATACCAAAATTAATATCGTGACGACGCACAGAATTGCAATATTTCAGCTGATTACCACCGCGTGGCTTAACAGATTTCTTTGGCGTGCGAATGACCAGTTCATCTAACCCTGCCACAGCACCTTTTTCCCCTTTAACCGGCGCTTCTGCGGTTTGCGCGTCTACATCCATTACAACTGTAGGTCCTTGAGGTTTATCTTGTTCAGCCATAAGTGCATCCAATCCTGCCTCTTGCAAAAAGAGGTGTACAAAATCTGGCTCTATTGATTCTCGATCCGCTGTTTCACGGTATAACTGGTGTAGTAATGCTTCGGCAGCTTGTACCCTGACTTGCGGACCGCTGATTTGAAACTCGTTGCCTCGTGTGCGTATGTGCACACCCAACCTACGCTCTAAATGTTTCAAGTTTTGGTCCACTGGACCAATAAGGCTGGCCAATCGCCGAGCGTCGCTTGGTTCCAAAGCAATCAGCCGGGTAAAGGGCACCACTCGAGCATCGGCTCCAGGGTTATCTGTGTTTTCTTCCAAATTTCACCAAACTTTTTATCAGCAGTAGACAGAGATTAGCAGCATATTCAAAATCAAGTATGGACCTTTTTTTGCCGATAAGTTGATAGCGAACTTAGCCAATTACTCGACCATTTCACCACGTAGAGAATTTGGAAACGCCTTAGTAATAGCAACAGTAGTGAATTCTCCGATCAAACTCGATGGGCCGATAAAATTCACCACCCGATTATTTTCCGTGCGCGCCGCAAGCTGACCTTCGTCGGCACCTTTTTTCGCTGGCCCGGTAACCAAAACTTGTTGGGTACTACCGACCATAGAGTGAGATATTGCCTCGGCTTGATCTCGCAGCCGGGTTTGCAACATTTGCAGGCGCTGTTTTTTCACATCTTCAGGCGTGTCATCTTGAAGGGCCGCAGCTGGCGTACCTGGGCGCGCGCTGTAAATAAAACTAAAGGAAAAATCGAATCCAATTTCTTCAATTAGCTTCATAGTGTCTGCAAAGTCTTCTTCAGTTTCACCAGGAAAACCAATAATAAAGTCCGAGGATAAACTAATGTCTGGTCGCACTTCGCGTAAACGAGCAATTCTTTCGTAATAGTCCGCCGCAGTATGACCCCGCTTCATGGCGGCCAAAATAGTATCTGAACCCGATTGCACTGGCAGGTGCAGGTGATTAACCAAGGCCGGAATATCTTTATAGGCTTGAATCAAATTGTCAGAAAAATCCATCGGGTGCGACGTGGTAAAGCGAATACGCTCCACGCCGGGCACTGCTGCCACATAATAAATTAGCTCGGCAAGATCGGCGGTATCGCCGTCTATCTCACCTAAATAGGAATTCACATTTTGCCCCAGCAGGTGAATTTCCTTCACGCCTTGCCTAGTCAAACTCTTCACTTCCTGCAACACCGAGGACACAGAGCGACTGACTTCTTCGCCGCGTGTATAAGGCACTACGCAAAAACTGCAATACTTACTGCAACCTTCCATAATAGAAAGGAAAGCCGCAGGACCGTCTACACTAGGTTCGGGCAGACGATCAAATTTTTCCACTTCAGGAAAGGTAATGTCCACAACTGGCAGCAACTGGCTCTTTTGGGCACTCAACATATCCGGTAATCGGTGAATGGTTTGCGGGCCAAACACCATATCTACCACTGGCGCGCGTTTCATAATGGCGTCACCCTCTTGGCTAGCTACGCAGCCGCCCACACCAATGACTAAATCTGGATTCGCATTTTTGAGTTTTTGCCAACGCCCTAGTTGATGAAAAACTTTTTCTTGGGCTTTCTCACGAATAGAGCAAGTATTGAGTAGGAGTACATCTGCCTCTTCTTCAGTCTCGGCTATTTCATACCCTTGTTGATCACGCAGCACGTCATACATACGCGCCGAGTCATACTCGTTCATTTGGCAACCGTGGGTTTTAACGAAAAGCTTTTTGGCCATAGTGACTTTAGTACAAAAAAAGGAGACTCATTATACGCCATCCTGCCCAGTAACCTAATGGCAGATGTACATGGGTGGCAAAAAAACATCATTCGCTTAGAGCGAGCGCCAAGAGAGAAAGAGCACTTGAAAACCAAGCAGTTATCCCCAACTATCCCAGCACGAACACAGCTCCAAAAATGCACATTCAGCAATCGGTTTACAACCAGGTGACACAAAGTAATGGCGGGTAAAGATAAGCAAGAAAGTATCTTCAAAATATTGTTCCAAAATCAGGGACAAGTTTATGAAGTCTATGCCCGTAATATTTATCAAAGCGATCTATATGGCTTCGTGGAAGTGGAAGATTATTCTTTCGGTAATCGCTCGTCGCTGCTGATTGACCCTGTCTCTTATACACATCTCCGAGCCCACGAGACGGACTCCTATCTCG
>OJIR01000130.1_pt1 | contig 26502 bp, 18 predicted proteins | sample 1595711 | NCBI WGS metagenome assembly OJIR01 (sample SAMN05416846, study PRJEB24817) | seawater metagenome | isolation source: Sea water | place: Canada:Atlantic | collected 2013-07
CTTGTTACTCTTAACGTGGCCCAACTCGCTCGTTAACTTTGTTTAATACTCTGACTTAAAACAAACTTAACGATAATTTATTGCAAAGCTACATAAATGATACAGATGAATACCATCAAAATTAGTTACACTTAACGCTTATTTATTACAGACAGATAAAAGCAAATGAATAATACAAAAACAGCAGTGGTTTTGAGCAATAAACCTTGGAATTTACTTTTTATTGCATGGATAGTCGCGACAACAGGAACGTTAATTAGTTTATTTTTTAGCGAAATAGTACAGTTACCCGTTTGTGTATTGTGTTGGTATCAGCGGCTAGCGCTTTATCCTTTAGTGATCATGCTGCCTTTGGCACTATTTCCCTTTGATGTCAGCATTATTCGTTATGCCAGCCCCTTAGTTATTTTCGGTTGGTTCGTTGCGCTATTTCATGTATTCGTTGTTACAGGCTTTATACCGGAGGCCGCGCAACCTTGCGTGCAAGGAATTCCTTGTTCTGAAACCCACTTTAGTTTATTTGGTTTTATAAATATCCCCGTGATGTCATTGTTCACATTTTCACTTTTAGGGCTATTACTTTTTCTCGCTAAAAAATCATTTATCAAAACGTCTAACAACACACTTAATTAAACATAAACTCTTAATTTATTAGGATCTTAACTCGGAACAATCATGAATAATAAAACTATTTTTATCAGCGTTGCAGCATTTATCGGCATAATATTTATTGCAGCAGTTGGAATGTATAAAAGCCAACAACCATCAACGATAGCAAGCGACAAGTTACCAGCATTAGAACGCATAGGTGCACCATCTAAAGGTGGAAAACAAGCGAAAGTGACCATAGTTGAATTTTTCGATCCAGCTTGTGGTACTTGTAGTCAATTTTATCCATTAATTAACAACTTAGTTAAGAAGTACCAAGGGAAAGTTAACGTTGTTATGCGTTATGCACCGCTTCACAAAGGCTCAAATGATGTTGTCAAAATACTTGAAGCTGCACACCTTCAAGGACAGTTTTGGCCTGCTCTTGAATTACTCTTTGCTAACCAACAACGCTGGGTTGAACACCACGTATCAAATCCTAGTAGTGCTCTAGCGGGTATAAAAACGCTAAATGTCGATCATGATCAACTTGATAAAGATTGGCAAAGCAGCAAAATAGAAAAAATTGTTGCACAAGATATTCAAGATGGACAAACATTGAAAGTTCGCGCGACACCGCAATTTTTTGTCAATGGCAAACCTTTAGTCGTTTTTGGCTATGAAGAATTGATGAGCCTAGTTGAACAAGAGCTTGCCGAAGCTTATTAAAAAAAGTTCTTTTACTGACGATTTACGTACGAAACAAATAAAGATCTTATTTGTTTCGTATTTTTTTTTAACCACTTAAAAATTCATTAGTTAAATAAGATAAGAACTCTTGGCTTACTTTAGACAGGCATTTGTTTTCAAGGTATAAAGCTTTGACGGGAAATGTTAAAGGGGGATCAAAAGATGCGATGGCGGTATTATCTGATAAATTTCCTTCTGCGGTAAAACGATCTACCACACAAATACCAACGCCTTGAGCGACTAATCTGGCTGCAATAAAGTAAGTTTGTACTTTTATCAGCGCTTCTAAATTGATGCCGTCTTGCATCATTCTTGTCCATAATAAATCAGCTAACGGACCACTATCACCTATATCGATGTATTCAAATTCTTTAAGTTGATTTAGGGGCATTTTTTTAGGGGAGTCTGGGAAGCTAGCTTTTGGATAAACAATGACTAACTCTGATTGAGCCAATTCAATTGAGGTCACACCGGGCATGCTATTCGGTGCAAACAAAACCGCCAGATCACACTTATGCTCAAGCAAGCATTGCATTACCGCATCGTTATGCACAGTTTGAACATTAAAGTTTACCTGATGATGTTTATGGTGATATTTTGCAATTGCGCTTGGAATAACATCAAAACCGAGTGCTGGGCTACCAGCAATGTTTATTTGGCCGTATTCTGATTTTTTTATGTTCTCAGCGGTATTCTTTATCGAACGCATTTGTTGATAAATTTTATCTACTTCGTCAAAAAGCATTTCTGCTTCGTCCGTGGGTGTTAAACGACCTTTGACCCGTTCAAATAAATCAAAACCAAGTTGCATTTCAGCATGAGATAACACTTTACTGACCGAAGGCTGTGAAACATGTAATATTTTTGCCGCATTGGTAATTGAACCTGTGGTGTAAATGGCATGAAAAATCTCAATATGTCTTAAGCGCATTGTTATTTCCTAAGTGGGTTAGGGGTAATTTATTAAATATACCCATGTTACTTCAATATTCGCTTCAATCATGAATTGCTCAGACACCAGAAGCATCTTGGGCCTTGCTTAGGCAAACAGGTAAACGGTCAGTGTCCATAAGCTAGCGGCACATGCTGCGGCAAATGATGCAGGCACTAATTGTGATTTAACATGATCCATTAAGTCACAGCCAGTAGTCATCGCACTCAGTATTGTTGTATCTGAAATTGGTGAGCATTGGTCACCAAAAACACTGCCGTTAAGGACGGTCGCAAAGCAAACCATCATAAAAAGTTCTGGGTTAGCAAGTCCTTGAGACTGGCAAACTGCCCAGGCTAAAGGCATGGCTAATGGAAACGCGATAGCATAAGTTCCCCAGCTTGTGCCTGTAGAAAAGGCAATGACCATAGTAATTAGTTGCAATATTAGCGGTAACACCCAAAAAGGCAATTGCTCACCAAGTTGTGAAACCAAATATAAACCACCGCCTATTTCTTTACTGATACTACCGATAATAACGGCTAACATAAGTATTACCGAAGCAAGTACCACCCCCTTTAAACCATTGCCAAAGCCATCAATAACGTGCGTTAATGACATCCCTTTTGCTAAAGCGATAGCTGCTGATAACAATAATGCTGCACCAAAGGCCCAATTGATTTTAGGAGATCCTAAAAATATAAAAGTGAAAACAGCAATAGATATTAAGGTTACTAAGGGTAATATAAACTCTAAAACATGGGGATTATATCCAGAAGGTACATCACAGCGTTGTAACTCTTTAGCACTTAACGGCCTCGCGCCTTTCGCGTCTAGTTGACCTGTAGTTGAAGCTCTTTGATGAGCGTCTCTAATTCTCTTACCTGAAAAAGTGGTAATATTTACGCTTAATAATAAGGTGCCTAATACGGCAAAGATGGCATAAAAGCTAAAGGGAATACTACTAAAAAAGAAACTTAACCGAGCAGATTCAGTTGCTAGAAATGATACGCCTGGAACAAATATTAGTGCCTGAACATACGCCGGCCAGGCATTAAACGCAATTATTGTCGCTATAGGGGAGGCGGTAGAGTCGACAATGTAGCTCATCTCTTCATGACTTACTTTTGCTTTGTCTGCTAAAGGTCTAACCGTGGTACCCACGAGCACTGTGCTCATAGTACCGCCTTGGAAAAATAACATACCCAGTAACCACGAAATCACTTTGGCAGAGCGCGGTCCTCTAACAAAGTGAAGGGTCATATAGTTAGCAAAGGCTTGAGCGGCTCCGGTTTTAGACCAGATACCTAATAAGCCACCCAATAACCATAAATAAAGTAAAAGTAACGCTGCAGTGCCTTCTTTGGCTAAATTAGGAATGATAACGGCATCAGTTAAATCATATTGACCTAACATCAATGAACCAACCACGATACCGCTAAATAAGGAGGTAAGTGGCTCTCGGGTAAGTAAACATAAAACGATAGTGATAAAAGCGGGCAGTAAAGACCAGAGGCCGAAGTGAAAAGCAGGTTTTAATAATGTAATTCTTTGGGTTTTGTCTTCAACCCACTGTTCTTTTAATAGCGGCTCTTCGTTTAGTTTATCTAAGTTCTCTTGTTTTAAGGGGGATTGTTGATAGGAAATAATATCTGAAATAATAACTTCTTTACCCTTATATCTATATGCATGATTGCCTGCGTCTGTTTGGTAAGTATCAAAAACATATGACTGCTCTAGCCATGTTTTATTAACAGAATTACCAACAAAGATTGCTGTAAAAACAGCTAATATAAAAATAACCAGGGCTAGAGTATTATTATTACTCATTAATGGACTCCTTGAAGGTAAGGATTCTATTTGGATTGATCATATCAATTCCTCTTTGGATATCTACGTTATAAAAATAAGGGAATTCTTTTATTTTAGATCTAAGCTATAACCTTAGGTTATAGGATAGACTTAAGTAGATAAAGAAAGTAATGATTTTTATTTTATTAATTATAAATCAGAGTTGATCAATCATTGCTTGATAATGCAATGTTAATTGCTCTATAAAACAAAAAATTAGCATGAAGGATAGATACGCAATAGTAACTTACGGACTCACGAAAGGAAGACTTAAATAAAGCTGGATTACAAGCGCATTGGTAATATCTATAAAGAATGCTCCAACTAACGGTACGACTAAAAAAGCTTGTGGTGATGGCCCATGCCTGGCGACAAGAGATTCCATATTGGCTACTGCTGTTGGGGTAGCACCTAGACCAAAACCACAATGGCCACCCGCAATTATGGCAGCATTATAGTTTTTGCCCATAACTCTAAAGGTAATGAAATATGCGAACATCATCAACATTACTGTTTGAAGCAAAATGATCATCACCATTGGACCTGCTAAGCTCGCTAATTGCCATACTTTTAATGACATTAATGCTAAGGCTAAGAAAATTGAAAGCGCCATAGTTCCCCATAAATCTATGCAAGCTCTGCTGACAGTGTAACGCTTTGATACTTCACAAAGATTGGTAGCGACAACACCAAATAACAATGGCATTAAAAAAGCGGGCAGTACAATATCAGCTGCTTTTAGATTCAGATACACAAAATGACCGATTGTCATGCACAATAAAATGATAAATAGTGTTTCCATCATTTTTTTGGGTGTTACTAAATCGTGATCTTCTGGATTAAATGTTACGGTATCATCAAGTTCTTCATGGTATTCATCTGCTTTGAGGTCATAACGAGTAATGAGTCTTTTACTCACTGGGCCACCCACTAATCCTCCTAAAACCAAACCCATTGTCGCCGCCGCCATCGCTAATTCGAAGATGTTAGCTGGCATATTATACTCAGTAATGAATAAGTCAGCATAAGTAGCGCCGTTACCGTGGCCACCTGATAACGTCACTGAGCCACCAATTAACCCCATTAATGGGTTCATTCCAGTACCTATTGCAATGGACACACCAATAGCATTTTGTACCAGTAAGTACACTGTTGCTACACCGAGAAATAAGACAACTTTAGGACCGCCCTTTAGTAATAGAGAATAACTAGCACCTAAACCTACGGTGGTAAAAAATACCGTCATTAGGGGGTTTTTAAAACTCATATCAAAATTAAAATTAATGTCAAAAACGGAGTGGGCGATTGCTGCCAATATTGAAAAGATAATGCCGCCTACAACAGGCTCTGGAATGTTGTTATTTCGTAAAAACGACACTTTACTATTACAATAATATCCTGAAAATAGAATAATGAGTGCTACCACGAGCGTTTCAAGAATACTGATATTTATTTCCATAGCTAAGCTCACTTTATTATTATCAACTCAAAAGTAGACTTTGCTTTGTTGTGAATTAAAACAAAGTTAACTTTATTGAGTATTTTTGATTGAGGTTTTATTTTTACGTTTTTATCGGATAACAATTATTACATTTTATTCAGAACATCCTCAAGAGATTCGCCTTGGCGGATACATTTTATTGTTAAGTCATCATTACCACTAACGGTATAAATCGCTACTCTAGGCAGGCTATTGTAATCAAAGTGATTGGTAAAATAATAGCCGCCAGTATCATGCACCATGACATAATCATTGCTTTCTAGTTTTGGTAAAGGCTGATTATTACATATCAGATCACCGGCAAAACAACAGGGACCAGCCACATCGGTCATGACAATTTCAGATGTTAGTGCGCTTTTTTCTTCACCATTATTTGTATAACCAGTCACCCTAATCGGCCATGATTTAGGTAAAAAAGCAGTGCGGGTTATAATTTGTGCACCAGCATGAGTTGTTGCAATATGGCGACCGCCAGAATTTTTTGTGTATTCAACTCGGGTGATAATAACGCCATTTTTAGCCACGATGGCACGGCCAAATTCAGTTTTTACTTGGTATTTTTCGGTGAATAATAGCGGAACTTCCACTTTTAATATGTCAGCATAATCTTTAAAACTTGGTTTGATTATTTCAGAGCTAAAATTAACCGGTAAACCGCCGCCAATATCTAATCGCGTTATTTGCTGAATGCCGATCACTGAATTGATTTCCTCTGCGAGATCAGTAATGATTTTAATACCATTTGCCATTAAGGATAATTCACAGCCCTGAGATCCTGAGTGGGTATGAATGCTCTTTAACCAAGGGCGGGCTTTATAAATTCTGATGAGTTCATTACGGTTATCACCATCAAGTAAGGCAAAGCCAAACTTAGAGGTTGCTGTGGCTGTACTGGTTGACCCTATTTTACCACCGCCTATTTGAGGGTTAACCCGAAAACCTATCACTGATTTGCTGTCAGGAAACTCAAGCATTAATGCATCAATGCGTTCAAGTTCTTGCAAATTATCTATGTTAAGTGCAATACCATTTTTTATACACGTTCGTAAGTCCTGCATTGTTTTTGCTGGAGAATCAAAGATGATATTTTCAGCGGTAAAGCCGGCGGTGAGTGCTATTAATAGCTCACCTGGACTGGCAACTTCAGCGCCCATACCATATTCACGTAGGGGCTCTAGCACTTTAACTAAAGCATTCGCCTTGACTGCAAAAGTATGAAAAAAATTGGCAGGAAAAGCGCTATAGGCATCAGTAACAGTTTGTCTCAAACCATCTAAATCCATTACGCCAATAGCCGTTAAATTGTGATCAATAATTTGGCTGTTAATCGCGGTATTAATTATGTTTTGCTTTCGGTTCATATGGGTATCTTTTAAATTAAGGAAACATGCAACTGTTGTGGTAACAGGTGATTCTTTGTCGATACCTTTAAGATAATGTAGCAAGGTGTAAATGAATAATAGTTAATCTTTGCTAGGTAATAACTTTGGGTTATGTGCTCTAGTCGTTGTGTGATTAAGCTCTGTAAACTGATGTTAGTGAATCAAATGTCTGCTACAACATTTGGTTATACCCTAGGAAAAAAAATGAATTGGCCTGTAAAAGCCGCTATAGCTACGCTTTTACTTACGCTAATTGGATTCAATATTTAACCACTTGGTGTAACACCTTCTCTCTTAGGAGAATGGATTTTATTATACCAATTAAGGTAATTTATTGTGACTGTTACTACTGATTTAGAATTATGTCGTTTTATAAATGAAAGCTACCATGAACAGGATGTTATCGCTTTTACTCGTTTTTCTCAGCAAATGTTTAATAGCGTACTCAGTACCGATTTACAAACGATATCAACACAAGACCGTTATCAAATAGCTTTGTTATTATGGCAATCTTTTTGCAGTCGTAGTGCCAATGAGAACAAAGTTACTATCGAAAATAGAACACAACAAGATGAATTATCTGAGAGATCTGTACTTCATATCATCACCGATGATAAGGCATTTATTGTTGATTCTATTTCAGCGTTATTGATGTCACATGGTTATAAAATCAATGTGTTTTTACATCCCATAGTCAATCGAAGTCAAATTTTAGCAAGTAACGAAAAAACAGCAGATAGTTATCAAGACGAATCAATTTTATATATTGAACTTGCCAACCAACTCGCACCAAAAGTTATCGGTGAACTTGTCGAAACAATTCAACAATTGTTATCCGATATCACTAAAGTCACTCAAGATTGGCCACTAATGACGGCTAAATGTAGCAGTATAAACCATGATTCGTCGGATTCTAATGCAATAGATGCTCAACAGTTTTTATCTTGGCTTTGTAATGAACACTTTGTTTTTATTGGTTATAATTTTATTCCTGTTACCGCGAGAGGTAACGCGATACCATTGGGTGGCGGTTTAGGTGCGTTCAATAGTGACGTTAAAGCAAATAATCCAGCATTAACACTAACCAGTACGGAATTTACACAATTCATTGCCGAGGAAAGCTTACTTAAGGTAAGTAAGTCATTAGTAAAATCAACTATTCATCGATATGATTACCTTGATTTAGTCAGTGTAAAAGAGTTTTCTACTGACGGAAAACCAATCGCAGTGCACCAATTTTCTGGCTTGTTCACCCAAATTGCTAACAACTTACACCCAAATAAAATACCTTTGTTAAATGCCAAATTAGCACAAATACTGCAACCACTTTGTTTAAAGTCAGAGAGTCATGATTACCGTAGTTTTATGCATATTCTAGCGGTCTTACCGAAAAGGGAATTATATGAAAGTAGCAGTGAACAATTGTTGGATTTAGCGAAGAACATACATAATCTTAATGTCAGAAGTAAATCGGGTGTTTTCATTAGAGAAAATGATTTCAATGAACAAGTATCGGTTTTAGTCTTTGTGTCAAAAGATGCCTTTTGTACCGATTTACGTGATGAGATTGAAGATGAGTTATCAAGTGCTTATCAAGGCGAAATTTTATCGCGTCGTTCAATGCTCAATGATAATTACCTCGCGCAATGGCATTTTATCGTTAAGAAAAATAGCTCTGATAACGGTAAGGTTGATGTCGCATCGCTTATTACAAATATTGAGACTAAAACACAAAGTTGGAACGAAAACTTAACCACGCTGATTACGCAATTATGGCAAGGGCAAGAAGCAAACGTATTGCTTAATAAATACAATAATGCCTTTTCAAAAAGCTATCGAGAGCACTTTTCCCCCAAACAAGCCATCCGCGCGATAAACAATATTGAATGTCTAACGGTTGAAAATGCATATCAGTTTCAAATTTTTCGTTCTCCACACAGTACCAATGAACTTACCCTAACTATATATACCTTAAAACAAAGTATTGCATTAAGTGACTCTATCCCTATTTTAGAGCAGTTTGATTTTCGACCTGTGGATGAGTTTAGCTTTGAAGTCAGCTGTTCAAATAATGATACTCAACGCAAAGTTTATAGTTATACCCTTGAGTGTCCCGCTGAGTACGTAGATATTGACGCTATAAAAGTGAACTTAGAACAAGCATTAGCTCAGGTATGGGCTGGAAATACTGAAAGTGATGGTTATAACAAGTTATTGCTTGGTGCCAACCTCAATATCAGACAAATAGTGATAATTCGCGCTTACGGAAAATACTTACGCCAATTAGGTCTTGGATACTCAGAAGAGTACTTTCAACAAGCTTTGATTAGCTATCCAACGATTGTTCATGGCTTAATTAATTTATTCGAAAGCCGTTTTGCGTTAAGTGAAAAAAGTATTACTCAACGTAAAGAGGAGGCTGAGGTCATCAAAATTGATCTCCTTCAACGTCTCAGCAGCGTATCAAAAATTGACCATGATAGAATTTTGCGTAATTTTATCGCTGCTATCTCAGCAACAGTTAGAACAAACTTTTATCAAACAACATCGACAGGTGAATTAAAGACGTATTGCTCTTTTAAAATACGTAGCGGAGAAATAGATGATGCACCACAACCGAGACCTCATGTAGAAACGTTCGTTTATTCACCACAAGTCGAAGGGGTGCATTTAAGATTTGCGCTTGTATCTCGTGGCGGTTTACGTTGGTCAGACAGACAGGAAGATTTTAGAACTGAAGTCTTAGGATTAGTAAAAGCCCAACAAGTTAAAAACGTTGTTATTGTGCCACAAGGTGCTAAAGGTGGTTTTGTCCCTAAGCAATTACCTGTTAATGGTTCACGTGAACAAGTGATCAATGAAGCCATTAACTGTTATAAGACTTTTATTTCTGCCTTATTAGATCTAACAGATAATAATACTGCTGACGGTATCGTTAAACCGAAAGACATTATTTGCTTTGATGGTGATGATAGCTATCTCGTGGTGGCTGCGGATAAAGGTACGGCTACCTTCTCTGATATTGCAAATGAAATAGCACAAGATTATGGCTTTTGGTTAGGTGATGCTTTTGCTTCGGGTGGTAGTGTTGGTTACGATCATAAAAAGATGGGGATCACCGCAAAAGGGGCTTGGGTATCAGTTCAGCGACATTTCAATGAGATGGATATTGACGTTCAACAAGACGAAATCAGTGTTATTGGTATTGGTGATATGTCTGGAGACGTTTTTGGTAATGGCATGTTATCTTCAAAAACCCTAAAACTTGTGGCTGCCTTTGACCATCGGGATATTTTTATCGATCCAAACCCTGATAGTGCTTCGAGTTATATTGAACGAAAACGACTTTACCATCTTGAACGTTCTTCGTGGCAGGATTATGACAAGGCATTAATTTCTCAAGGTGGTGGTGTTTTTAATCGATCGGTTAAGCATATTAAGTTAACAACAGAATTAAAACAGCTACTTAATATTGATAACCAAGTAACACAGTTGTCACCAGATGCGTTAATTCGTCAGATTTTATGCTGTGAGACCGATTTACTTTGGTTCGGTGGTATCGGCACGTATGTAAAAGCAAGTACTGAAATTAACACTGAAGTAGGGGACAAGGCCAATGATCAACTCCGCATTAATGGCAATGAGTTACGCTGTAAAGTTATTGGAGAAGGCGGTAATTTAGGTTGCAGCCAACTTGCCCGAATAGAATTTTCAAAAGGAGGGGGCAAAATTAATACTGATGCCGTTGATAACTCAGCTGGCGTTAATTGTTCAGACAGTGAAGTGAACATAAAAATTTTGCTTAACAGTTTGGTCGACAAACAAAGCCTGACAAAAGCGGCACGAGATCACTTATTGGCGACAATGACTGACGAAGTTGGCGCTATGGTATTAAGGAACAATTATTACCAAGCGCAAGCGTTAAGTATCGATGAAGCCAATAGCCAGTCTCACTTTGATAGTTTTACCCGGTTGAGCCAATACTTGGTTAATAGTGTTGGATTAAATCGTGAACTTGAATATTTGCCTGATGATGAAGAACTACAATCAAGGAATTTAGCACAACTCGGGTTAACCAGACCTGAGTTAGCGGTGTTGATGGCCTATTCAAAAATGGATGTGCATGATGCTTTATTGGAAGAAAAACACTTAATCACTGATGATTATTTTCAAAAGTATTTATTATCAGCGTTTCCTGATGTATTAGCGACCAAGTATACTCAAGAGGTAATTAGTCATCCTTTATCACAGCAAATAATAGCAACGAGTGTCGCCAATGAAATTTTTAACCGTGGCGGAATACATGCGGTAAGAGAACAAACGGGTGCCACTATTCCCGAAATAGTTAAAGCGTTTATTATTGTCAAAGAAGTTTTTTCATTGGATAACATTTGGCATGAAATTGAGTCATTGCACGTAAAAGTTTCAGCACAAGTGCAAATTCAGTTGATGATAGAAGTGCAACGGTTTTATCGGTTGATGGCTATTTGGTTCATTAATCACTCTAGCTCTCATGACAGCATCGAAACGATAGTGCAACGCTATTTGCCTGGTATAAAAACCCTACAGCAACTTAATGACGATGAAATTACTTTGCCTTTTTCACCCGTGGAGGATTCGCTTTATCAACTTAAAAGTGAAGTTGACGGTCTCGTTTTGGTGGATATTATTCATCAATTAAAAGTATCGAGTGTGGTGTTTTGTGACATAGTAAAAACGTCTTCAGAACTAAATTTATCCGTAACAGAAATCCTGCCTTGTTACTGCACTGTCAGTAAGTTGCTTGGTCTTGGTTGGTTAATTGAGCAAACAGAAAAAATTCTGGCTAAAGATCATTGGTCGAGGTTAGCTCGTTTTAGTTTGTTACTTGATTTACTCGAGTTTCGAGAAAAACTCGTATTGGCGGTACTCAAGAATAATCAAGCGTCAGCGACGGACATAGCCATTGAGCAATGGGCAAGAAGCAAGCAAATAGAATTAAATAGATTACATAGAGTCTTAGACGATTTAAAGGTGGGTACAGTAGATTTTGACAAACTCTACTTTGCCAACCGTCAACTCAAGGCTTTAATCGCTTGAGCATTTAATATGCGATTATAACAGCTAATGCTCAATATTATCTGTCATTAGCCGTATATAGGCAGTGATAGATAATGATCATTCCCAGTGGTTTATTTCCTACCTTTATCATGATGCTTGATAGTTAATTTAATAACTATCAAGCACTCACTATCCTGTTTCATGCTATTTTCCGACAATTTCTTTGATTAGTGCTAGTTTTTACTTTAGGGAGCGCATTAATATCTAGAGATAAAATTCAACCTATAACCCTAGGTTATAGGGCAGCAATAAAGGGTCAATTGTTAATACTGTAATTTAAGTTCATGGTTAAGGTGAATGAAACGTAACTAAATGATCAGGTAGCTAATAACCTGACAATTATATAATAAGCGAAATTACAATGGTGGATGTCATGAAAGATAGATCAATGTTTAAGTCTAAACTATCACATTTGAGTTTATGCGTGCTAACAGCACTTACTTCTCAAGTTGCCTTTGCTGCAGAAACAACAGAAGTAAAAGAAGAAGAAATTGAAAGAATTTCCATCGTAGGTTCAAACATTAAGGGCAGCACTATGACAAGTGTTTTACCTGTTACTGAACTTAGCGCTGAAGACATTATCGCAACTGGCGCCCTAGACGGTGATGAACTGTTACGTTCAATTCCCCAAATAGGCGCCGTTGGCTTTACTGGTACACGCGGTGGTAATACCGGAACAAATGCTGCTCGTGGTGATGTGGGCTCTGTCAATTTACGCAGTATCGGTGAAGGTAATACCTTAGTTTTACTTAATGGTCGCCGTATGGTTAACCATCCTATTACTCAAACAAATTTTGGCGTACCGGTAACATCGGTAAATTCTAATACTTTACCTGTTTCCGGGCTCTCTCGTGTAGAAGTGTTACGTGATGGCGCTGGCGCATTGTACGGTTCAGATGCTGTAGCAGGTGTAGTTAACTACGTAACCAAAGAAGAATACCAGGGTGGTAACTTTAAAGTACGCTATGGCGCTGAGCAAGGCACAGATCGTAATGATTTTACCTTATCGGGAAATAAAGGTTTTGAATTTAATAACAGTCAAACATTTTTCATGATAAGTGCAAACTATGCGAAGAAAACTGGCTTACAAGCATCCGAAAATGGCTTTTCTAGTAACCAAGACTTACGCTCAAGAGCCCCAGAAGAGTTTGCCGGAGATACCGATTTTGATAACCGCTCAACATTAGAGCCTTATGCTGATTTACATTATATTGGTTTGCCGAGCAGCATAGACGATTACATTATTCGCCCAACTTCATACCTTAACAATGCTGGTGAACAACAATCTTCGGGTAGTTGTGGCGGCGGTGCTTTAGCGTCTGGCGGCGGCGTTATGGGAGATGTTTGTCTTGATGCTGCAGGGAGTCACGATAGAGCGTTACGCCCAAATCGTAATGAAGAGCGTACCTTGGTACCCGATATTGATCGATTAAACCTGTTTACTAACTTAAGTCATGAGTTTAATAATGGCGTAGAATTTTACAATGAATCGACTTATTATCGCTCTAAAACTAAGCGTCAATGGGAGCAATCAGCCATTTTAAGTAATGGTACTTTTGATGTACCTGCTCACAGTTATTACAATCCTTTTGGTCCAGTAAATTTTGCAGATGGTCGGGTAAATCCAAATCGTCTTGCTGGTTTAGATTCTGCTGTGGTGCCTGTTGAAGGTCTTGGTTATAATTTACGTATTCGCCCTACGGATGTTGGTCCACGTCAAGTCGAAGTCGAAAGTACTAGTTACCGTTTCTTAAATGGTTTGCGTGGCACTTACGATGATTGGGATTGGGATACGGGTATATTATACAGTGAAGCAAAAACTGACGATAACATGAGTAATCGTATCAGCTCACCATTATTATTGGCTCAGCTAAGCTTGGATACTGCTGATGCTTACAATCCTTTTACCGGTGTTAACCCTGATAATCCAGCGAGTATTATCGATTCAACGCCTAATCCACAAGCGAGTATTAATCCGTTTTTAACGACTGCTCAACGTAGTGCAAAAACATCGTTAACCATGGTAGATTTTAAAGCATCAAATCCATTTATGTTTGAATTACCTGGCGGTGAAGCAGGTTTAGCTTTTGGTTTAGAATATCGTAAAGAAACATTAGATGAAGATAATAGTTCAAACTTTGATGGCTCAGAGCCTTTTGTTGAAGGGAATGCGGATCCTGTTAACCTGAGTAGCTTACAAGGTAGTAGTGTTCGTTTAGATGTCTCTGGCGAACGTAAAGTCTTATCTGCTTATGTAGAGCTTGCTTTACCTTTACTTGCCGATCTTCCTGCTGTTCATAGCTTAGATGTGCAATTAGCTGCTCGCTATGAAGATTTTAGTGATATAGGCAATATAACCCGACCTAAAATGGCCGTTTCATGGTTCCCTGTCGAAATGTTGCAATTTAGAGGCGCAGTATCTAAAGGCTTTAGAGCACCTAACCTCATACAGCTAAATTCTCCAGGCGCTACGCTTACTACAGGTGTAGATGATTATGCTGAAAATTCCTTGGATGCTAATGGTAATGTTGTAGTGAATGCTGATACGTTAGCTGACGGTGGCTCGGGTAATGGTAACTATAATCTATCAACATCAGGTAACAAAGATTTAGAGGCTGAAGAGAGTGAAAACATCAGTGTTGGTTTAACATTACAAGTTATGGATAATTTAACCTTTACCTATGACTGGTGGGAAATTGAAACCACAGGCACTGTTGGCGTGCTTTCTGACGAGAATATTTCACGTTTAGACTTGATTGCAAGAGGAGAAGGTTCTTCTAATCCTGATGTTATTCGTGGTCCTATTGATGCTGACAATCCTTTAGGAGAAATTGTTCAAATTAATCGTCGTTATGAAAACCTCAACACCCGTACAATCACTGGCTATGATATTGCTGTTAATTATAATTTAGAAAGTTCTATTGGTGATTTTGACTTAACGTTAAATGGAGCTAGAACATTAAAATTTGACCAAGAAGCAGGCGGTGATGCTTCTACAATCGTCGAGGCCGGTGCCGATCCTGAAGTATTAGGTACTGCCGTTGGTGATATTGTCGGTACAAACAGTATTCCAGAATGGCAAGCAACTGCATCATTAAAATGGAAATCAACAGATGCATTATGGGGCGCAGGCGTCTTCGTTAAATATGTTGGTGAAGTAGCTAATACCAGTGTTTCAAAAACTGTTGATAGCGTAACAACATTTTACACCTCAAAAGCGCAAACTCGGGCGAATACCTACATCACTCGTAATGACTTTATGGGCTATGAAGGTGTGAGTTTAAGTTTTGGTATTAATAATATCTTCGATCAGGAGCCACCATTGGCTGATACTACCTTTGGTTATGATGGATCATTACATTCAAGCCGCGGAAGATACTTTTATACGAGTGCTAATTTCAGTTTTTAATGCGTAATTAGTCACAACTGATATGGCTTGGCTAACGAAACGTAGTCAAGCCATATTTTCTTTCTCATGCAGTTTATAAAGAACCAATTATGAAAAATGCACTTAACTCCTCAATGTTGCTTTTACCATTATTATTAATAGTATTTTCCTGTTCCTCACCACAAAAAAATGTTGAAAAGACATCGCCAATTGTTTCTGAAAACACAAAAAATGATGTGTTAGTAAAAGTTTCCCCTCGTTCAAAAAAACAAGTTGAACCTACAGTAAATACGGCTTTAAGCCTTGATAGTCAGTCCTGTAGCGATGGCATGGTAAAGCTAACCAGTGATTTTGCTGCAGGGCGTATGGATAAATGTAAAAAAACAGGTAAAAATGAATATTTAATCACCTTAGTTTCTGAGAATACCCCCATTAATTCAAGCCCTTGGTATGCTTTTAACATACAAGCAGAGCAAACTACCGATATCATCATTACGATGAAAGTACAGGGTGATAAACATCGTTATCCTCCTAAAATAAGTCGTGATGGTAAGTCTTGGCAGCTACAAAATTATCAGCTAGAAGGTGATCGCTTAATCATGAAAATGAAAGCATCTCCTCAACCAGTAACCATTGCTGCACAAGAAATTATTAATAATCAGTATTATGTTGATTGGGCAGAAGAACTAACGGCACAGAGTGCTTTCACTCAAGGCATTTTAGGCTTATCTACTGAAGGTCGTCCAATCTACAAAATTGAAAGTCGAGGTGAAAATACCAATGAGTGGGTTGTTATACTGGGACGACAACATCCCCCTGAAATAACGGGGGCTCTGGCTTTATTTCCTTTTGTTGAAACCTTGTTATCCAACAGTGAACTCAGTAAGTACTTTCTTAGAAAATACAATGTGCTTGTTATTCCTAATATAAATCCTGATGGGGTGCATGCGGGTAACTGGCGAAGTAATGCTAATGGCAAGGATTTGAATCGTGATTGGAATGACTTTACTCAGATTGAAACACGATTAATAAACGACTATTTGCAGGGATTAGTCGCCCAAGGGCAAAAAATTAAGTTTGCTATTGATTTTCACTCTACTAAAAATGATATTTTTTATACTATGCCAGTAGATTATGGCGTTGAAAGCTCCTATTTCGTTAAACATTGGCTAGGTGAACTCGATAGACAAATGCCGAACTTCGATGTGGTCTTAAGACCAGGGAATAACCCAAATCTAGGTGTATCAAAACAGTATTTTTCTGATCAGTTTGGCGTTCATGCCATTACTTATGAAATGGGTGATAACACCGACCGTACCAAAATAAAACGTATTGCATATAAATCCGCTAATATACTGATGATTAACATGTTATCAGATGTTGATCATGAGAAAGAATAGGAAAAGCTATGAATGTATTTAACAAAACAGCAATCAGCTTAGCGATCAGCATAGTATTTCTGAGTGCCTGCTCAACTGAAGAACAAAAGCTTACCGATAATGACATTGATTTATTGATCACCAATGGCACTGTTTACACGGGCGAAAATGGCCAAGCTCAGCAACTGGATGTGGCGATTTGTCAGCAAGTTATCTGTGGTTTATATGCCACAGGTGAGCACAGTATTAAAGCCAAAAAGGTCATTGATGCTAAAGATAAAATTGTTAGTCCTGGTTTCATTGACCCTCATACACACTCACTAGCAGAGTTATTAAGTAAAGATAAAAACCACAACTTAAATTATTTAACGCAAGGTGTTACCACGGTTGTTAATGGTAATGATGGCGGTGGCCCAGTTGATATAACAGCCATGGCTGACAAATTAAAACAAAATGGCATAGGAACGAATACTGCATTATTAGTGGGCCATGGCAGTTTAAGAGAACAAGTTATGGGCAGAGCAGAGCGCTTTGCCACACCAGAAGAACTCACTGAAATGTCAGCGTTATTAACTACAGCGATGGAAGCTGGCGGCATTGGTTTATCAACGGGTTTATATTATGTGCCGGGGAGTTATGCCAATACAGATGAAGTTATTACGCTGGCGAAAATTGCGAGTCACTACGGTGGTATTTACGATACGCACTTACGTGATGAAAGCACTTTCAATATAGGTTTTACTGCCGCGTTAGACGAAGCGATTAATATTGCAGATAAAGCGGATATACATTTACACTTAGCACATATAAAGGCATTAGGTGTTGATGTTTGGGGGCAAAGCAAGCAAGCAATTGACACTATTAGTCAAGCACAACAAAGGGGCACGTCAATCTCTGCAGATCAGTATCCTTGGCTTGCATCAGGTACTAAGATGCGAAGTGCGGTAATGCCTAAATGGGTAATGGCTGATTCCAAAACTGCATTTCATCAACGTCTACAGCAAGCTGATTTATCAGCAAAATTAGCTGAAGAAATTACTGAGAATATTCGCCGAAGAGGTGGTCCTGATTCGCTCTATATTACTGAATTTACTGATTCAAGTTTGGTAAGTTTGAATTTACTGCAGGTTTCAGAATTGAAAGGTTTATCTGTCGTTGATACCGCTATTTGGATGGTACTACAAGGTGATGTTAGAGTAGCATCTTTTAATATGTCCCCCGAGGATGTTGAACGTTTTATGGTGCAACCTTGGGTTGTTACGTCTTCTGATGGTACCAACGGTCACCCAAGAAAATACGCAAGTTTCCCGCAAAAATATCAAACCTATGTCGTTGATAAAAAATTACTTACCATTGCTGAATTTATTAATCGAAGCTCTTCCCAAACGGCTAAGTTGCTTGGTCTTGATAAACGAGGTCTTTTAAAAGTCGGTTATAAGGCCGATGTTATTGTTTTTGATCAACAAGGGTTTGCACCTAAGGCAAATTTTAGTCAGTGGAATAATTACTCGGTAGGAGTAGAGCAGGTTATTGTCAACGGAACACTGGTGATAGAAAACGAAAGGTTTGGCGGAACCTTAGCCGGAAAGTTTATTCAATAATACGTTCTATAACATTAGATAATTGATATGAGGCTTTCATCTACTATTACTTTTAGGTGAGAGTCATTCAGACAACCCAAGCAGCAATTAAAACACCTCTCTAAATTACTTTATAATAGTCAGCACACTTTTTGTGCCCGTCTGTAGGCGATGATCAACTCCCCCCGTTGACACACAATCAAAGTGTTTCGATTATAGATACCTAACAACGGGTACGATCTTAACTTACGCTGCAGTTGAGTAATGAAGATTTAACTTTTTGCTAAATAGCCCATTTTATTAGTTATAGCCTAATACATAGCTGTAGTTTGCTTCTTCAACTAAATCAAAACATCTCATTAGAGGGGCGTTTTTCTGAATAACCTTCTTATTCATTGGGGGATTTTCTTTTACATGGCTAGTTGTTGAACTTGTCTTTAAGCTATCTGTAGGGCTATTGTTGCTTTTTATTTTTTGTACTTGAGTATTATCAGTATCAGCCATTATCATCACCTTTTTAAAACAATTATTAATTACGTTGGATTAACATCATGTAATTATATTTCGAAAAAGGAAAAGACTTAATTTTTGCTTAGCCATAAAGAGAGGTTATGACTTTATTTGTCTGGGTATAAAGCAAAGATTTCGAGCTATTTTATTAAAAGAATATCAACCCATATCCTTAGGTTATGTGGCATCTAAAGATAAGAATGAATTTATTATTTTTGTTTGTATATACTTGATTGACAACTTATTAATAGCCTTCTTAGGGGCAACAGACTTGGAAAAAGTATGCAAAAGTTTATAACAATAACAATTTTAATAACCGCTTTGTGTTTTCAGCTTAATGTTCATGCAAATCAAATGGTCAATATTACCGGTCGTTTGCTTGATGAATCGAAACTCCCCCTGAGTAACGTAACAATAAGCCTGAATGATAAATCTGTTACTAGCGATAAACAGGGGCAATTTAATATACCTACCGTCACTAAAGATATTTATCAGCTTAACTTTGTTAAAAAGGGCTATTTCAAGAACATTCAAACGTTTAGTCATTATGAGCTTTTCGTCCAAAAGAAAGAAAAAGCTAATGCCGTTATTGCAGACCTTACTTTAGTTAGCAAAAAAACTAAACGCGTAATGTTGGCTTTTGGTGGTGATGTCATGATGGATCGCCGTTATTATAAACCTTATTTTGGTGATTCTATTTTGATTCATCCAGAGACTAGACTCAGTGATAGCAAAGCGATTGTTGAAAACATAAAGCCTTATATGAGTATCGCTGATTACGCTGCGGTGAATTTAGAAACGCAAATCGCCGATAAAACGCCGGGTGAAAGGGCTCCTAAGTCAGTCACGTTCTATTCTAGACCAGAAATACTTGACGCTTTAGTGTGGGCAGGTGTTGATTACGTCAGTTTGGGTAATAATCACACCTATGATTATTTAGAGCCAGGAATGGCGTCGACTTTAGCATTCTTACAACAAAGTTCTCTGGGGTTTTCTGGTGCGGGTATGAATGCAAAACAAGCGCTAAAGGCGCATCGCGATACGATAAAGAATACCGAGTTCTCTATGTTAGGTTATGTTGGCTGGGAAGGTCGGTCAGAGCCTTCGCAAACAGCCAACCATCAACATGGTGGTGCCGCTTATGGTTCAATGGCTAATATTCTTAGCTCTGTTAAAAAAGAAGTGAGTCAAGATAGAGTCACCGTAGTGCAGTATCATGGCAGTCAAGAATATGCCAACAGCCCAACGGGTGTTACCGAACAAAGATTGAAATCAGCATTAGATAATGGCGCGGCACTTGCCATTGCCCATCACCCTCATGTAACCCAAGGTTTAGAATTGTATGACAACAAGCTGATTGCTTATTCAATGGGTAATTTTATTTTTGACCAAAACTTTAGCGCAACAAAGCACAGCTTTATTTTGTATGTATGGTTAGATGAGGGCATATTTCATCGCGCAGAAATAGTGCCTTTGTATGTCAAAGGTTATAAACCAACGCCGGCAACAGGTAGTAATCGTTATACTGTGATGAAGCGTTTAACCGAACTTTCTAAAGTGAGAAATACCTTGATCACTCAATCGGGTGGTCACGGTGTCATCAGAGCTAAAATACCATCAGTAACCGTTAAATCATTAGATAATACCCCGACTAAAACTAACGATGATACCAGTACATTCGTTAAACATGAGTTAGCTTTTTCAAAAGGTAGCAAGATAACGAGTTTGTATCATCTGCCATGGCATCAACAGCTTACTGAGGTATTTATTGAAGACGAACAAATAAAATATCGCCTAGGTAAAAATTTAGTGAATGGCAGTGACTTTGAAAGTTACTCAACCTTTGATAGCCCAGAACGTGGTTTGTTTTTTGATAGAAGTGTAATGTCGTTAAACAATTATGGCGCTAGTGGTGATACAAGTATTGCTCTAGCGCTTAATGACCAACAAGCAACGGCCTTTGGTGTGAAAAGCTTTTGGCGTGTTTATTCTGCCAGTAGGCCTGTGACTATTACAGCAAATTATCAAAGTAAGCAAAACGTTAAACTGCACTATTACTGGCAAGGAAGAAAAAAGAGACAAAAATTGTTTGATGCCTTTGAAAATAGTCCTAAAAACTTGATTAAAACTGTTGAATTAGCCGGTTCAGATACTTGGCAAAACGTAGAAGTTGATTATAACTCCCCCAGGATCGGTTACAAAAGCTATCGTATCTTAGTTGAAGCTGAATTGGCTGATGGCAGCACAACCCAACTAGATATTGATGATTTTGCTGTTATTGAGTGGTATAGCGCTTTTACAGATAATCCAGTACCGCCGTTCTTTTCCCTAGATAGTCGACAACCTGCTTATTTGGGCTTATCTAAAGCAAGTAAAGCGATGGATACCAAACCAAGAACGGTTATTGTTATTACTAAATAATCCTCTGTTGTTATAGCCATGCTCAGTCCTAGTTGAATGTAATTTAGTGGTACTGAGCATGTTGTTCTTATTTCATTCTTATATCGATTGAAAGCAGTAAACGCTTGAAATTGTCTTAATTCATACCAAGATATGAGTAAAGCTCATTATTTTAATACATTGGTATTATTAAGGTTTTATTTTGATTATTCTTTTGCCTCTATTTCTTGGTATAGCGATTATTGGCTATTTAGTGGCAAAGCCATATTGGCGAGAACACAAGCGCGATCAGATCAGAAGTCGACCGTTCAAAAAGCAATGGCGTAAAATAATCCAGCAAAGAATGCCTTATTTTAAGCAAATGCCCACAGATCTACAGCTACAACTTAAACAGCACATTCAAGTGTTTATTGCAGAGAAAGACTTCATCGGTTGTAACGGCATTAAAATAACGGAAGAAATAAAAATTACTATTGCTGCTCAAGCTTGTTTATTATTGTTAAATAGAAAAACGGATTATTATCCCAAATTAAAAACAATTTTAATCTACCCAAGCGCTTTTCTTAAAGAGCAGAGCCAGCGTAATGCTGATGGTGTTCAATATACAAATAAAGTCGCTTTAGCTGGTGAGTCATGGGACTTTGGCAAAATTGTCTTATCTTGGCAAGATAGTCTACACGGCGCAGAACTACCCAATGATGGTCACAATGTAGTGATCCACGAGTTCGCTCATCAATTAGATCAAGAGAATGGTAAAGCCAATGGCGCCCCTATTTTAGGTAAAGATCAAAGCTATCAATGTTGGTCTACAATTTTTTCACAGCAATTTAGCATACTACAAAAGCAAGCGGCGGCTGGTACGCCATCGATATTTGATTATTATGGAGCCACAGAGCCGGCAGAATTTTTTGCTGTAGTGAGTGAAGTGTTTTTTGAGAAATCTAAGCAACTCTCTATAGAGCATCCGGCACTATATCGCCAATTGACAACATATTATAAAGTCGACCCTATTCATTGGTAAAAAGTTAAAGTAATCAATGTTATAAAACAGATGACAACACTTTATTTTTAGCTATACTATTATTTGTTAAGGAATAACGATTAATACAATAGGGATTAAGTTAATATATGGGAATACACCAAATATCATTTGCTAAAGTCTGCGTACTTAGTGATGACATTGCCGAAATTACGGTTGATAGTGGTACAGACATTACCCTCGATATGGTAAAAGAACTGCATCAATTATTACTCTCACTGTTTAGCGAATCATTTTCCTTACTGATTAATAAAAGCAACTCCTACTCTACGCAACTTGATGCACTCATTCATTTCGGTACTTTGCCACCCCTTGATAAAATAGCAATATTTGCACCTAATAAACTTGCTAAGATGAGTGCAGAATTTTCAGCATCTATTCCAAGCTCTGCAGCATTAAATATTGAAGTGTTCACTGATCGTGATGATGCACTTGCTTGGTTGGGTTAAACACCTACCTCAGCAATGCATTTCAGTCATTAAGCTTTAAGTTAGTAAAATATCACCCTATTAGTTAATCTGATCTATTGATTTTACATAAACATCAAGCACTCATTATCCAGAGTTCAGGTTAGTTAACTCATTATTTCTTTTCATTATTTTCTGGACCAAATAATCCCTTTAGTAAATCCATGGGTAGAGGAAATAATATGGTAGAGTTTTTCTCTTCTGCAATTTCTGTCAAGGTTTGTAAATAACGTAGCATTATGGCATTAGGCTCAGTACTCAACTTATTGGCAGCTTCACTTAACTTTTCTGCCGCTTCCATTTCACCCAATGCATGAATAACTTTGGCTCGACGGGTTCTTTCTGCTTCCGCTTGTTTTGCTATGGCTCTAATCATGGTTTCATTCAGGTCGACATGTTTTATTTCAACATTAGATACTTTTATTCCCCAACCATCCGTTCTTGCGTCTAATATTTCTTGAATATCGATATTAAGCATCTCTCTGCTTGCCAACATTTCATCTAATTCGTGTTGACCTAATACCGAACGCAAAGTGGTTTGAGCTAATTGGGATGTGGCTTGTAAGTAATTTTCAACATTGATTATCGCTTTTTGTGAATCGATAACTCGGAAATAAATTACGGCATTGACTCTGACAGATACGTTATCTCGACTGATAACATCTTGGCTTGGTACATCCATGACAACGGTTCGTAAATCAACGCGAACAAGCTGTTGAATTAATGGAATAATAATAACTAATCCAGGTCCTTTGACTTTATCAAAACGGCCAAGAAAAAAGACTACACCACGTTCATATTCACGTAAAATTCTAAATGCACTGAGCAGCAATGCAATTAAGAGAATAATGACCACAACGGTGAATATTTGTTGGGTATGGTTAAGCACAATGTCCATGATTGTTCTCCTCTTCTCTACAAGGAATGGTAATTAAGGTTAAACCCTCAATGGCCTTAATCTGAACGGCTTGGTGTTGATTAACGGGATGTTTAAATTCTGCCGCCCAACGCTCACCATTAATAGTGACAAAACCTTTGTGACTATAACTTGCTTCGGCAAAAGCAATCGCTCCAATAAGCTCGTCTTGTCCAGAGACCACTTTGTCCTTTCTTTTTCGCCACAATAATCCCAAAGAAAGCATAAAAAAGAGTATTGATACAAAGGCAAAGGCAGCAATTAGTGGTAGTGATATTTGATATTGAGGTTGTTCGGTATCAATTAAAAAAATAGATCCAAGTACAAAAGCAATAGTACCGCCGATACCAAACACACCGAAGCTCGGCATGATCGATTCAATGATGAGCAAACTTATCCCTACAAGTAACAAGGCAAAGCCTGAATAATTTAAAGGTAAAAGTTGAAAGGCATACAGCGCAATCAAAAGGGAAATCACCCCGGTAATACCTGCTACCCCAACGCCAGGGCTATAAAATTCCAACACTAAACCATAGATGCCAATAAGCATTAAAATATAAGCAATATTTGGATTGGTGATCGTTGCAATAAACTCATTACGCCAGTTGGGCGAGATAGTTTTTAGTTGTGTATTGTCTGCTGTTACTTCAGAAAAACTATGCGCTGAATTCTCTTGTTTTATGATAGTGGCAAATAATGTTTCGGCTGTTGGCTCAATAAAATTTATAACATTTTTAGCAAGCGCTTCTTCTGCAGTAAGCGTTGCTGCTTTAGACACGGCTAATTCAGCCCATTGCTCATTTCTATTGCGTAACTGTGCTAACGAACGGATATAAGCAATGGCGTCATTTAATACTTTTTTTTCCATGGCTGAAGGTGATTTGTTTGTTTTATCTGGATCTTTATTTGATGGTGCAGGAGCTATACTGACTGGCGTGGCAGCACCTAAGGTCGTTGCTGGAGCCATAGCGGCATAATGACATGCGTATAGCATATAAGTACCAGCACTTGCCGCACGTGCACCTTGAGGGTAAACCAAACAAGCAATGGGTACTGTAGAATTTAAAATTTGTTGATTTATTGCTCGTAGACTTGAACTCAAACCACCGGGTGTATCTAGCTTTATTATCACCAACGGAATACTTGAATCATTATTGGCTTTGGTTATTTCTGCGACGAGATACTCACTTACGGCGGGTCCTATTGCACCATTAATTGAAAGTACAGGCACTGTCCACTTACCTTGACTGAGCGGGGAGCTCAGCTGTGCATTGCCATATTGTTGAATAAGCAAAATAAAAGTTATAAGAAACAAAATCTTTTTTAGCATCTGCATTTCCAACCTTCACTCTTATCTTCAGTATAGTTATAAATCTGAGTTTTTTGATCACACTCACAACAAATGAAAGAGTAAAGTAGGGCGCTAAAAAGTTAAAATTATTACGCTACCACATAATAGTCACTGGATGTAAGTTGATGTCTCAACAATATTCGGGCCTGTGTTTTGAATTTAATAAAGCATGATCCATTTAGCTTGGATCACCGTGAAACTCTAATTTGAAGTGTCGTGAGGATAAGTTTAGAGGTAAGTAATAGCGGATAGTGACCGTCAAACAAAATCAAATTATAGACTCAGTGCTTCATAAATTAAGTAAATCACACTATACTGTATATAATTACAGTGTAGTGTGGTTTTTATATGAAAGTTATCCCAATATATGCCGAGGCTGGTATTTCAGGCTTTGAATCTCCGGCAGCAGAATACAAAGAATTAGGTTTATCGCTTGATCAGTTAATTATTAAGCATCCCAATGCTACCTTTATTGGGCAGGCTTCTGGGCAATCAATGAAAGGAGTTGGCATATTTGATGGTGATATTCTTATTGTCGACAGATCGTTAACCGCTCGAAATGGTGATGTTATCGTCGCTAATTACAATGGCTGTTTTGTCTGTAAGTTAATCGATAAGGTACAAGCGAGGCTATTATCTGCCTCTGCTGATTTTGCGCCGGTATCCATTACCCCTGAAGATGAATTCTCATTAGAAGGTGTTGTTACTCGCTCTATCCGTTTACACCATAAATCTCCAGAGCTAGCAGCATGTATGCTTTAGTTGATGCTATATCGTTTTATGCCAGTGCTGAGAAAGTCTTTGATCCAGGCATACGTAATAAACCCGTTGTGGTATTAACTAATAACGATGGTTGCATTTGCGCTGTTTGTCCACTGGCAAGACGTCTTGGTATTCCAAAGTTTATACCGTATTTTCAAATCAAATCATTGCTTGAAAAGCATGGTGTGGTTGTTCGGTCGTCAAATTATGAGTTATATGCTGACTTAAGTGAGCGAATGATGAATGTCATTGGCCGTTTTTGTGATAACCAATATATCTACTCAATTGATGAATCATTCCTGTATTTTGATCATTATGAAAGCTGTATAAAGGATTGGTATGAGTATGGCCACCAAATAAGGCGAGCAATTTGGAAAGAAACAAGGCTGCCTGTTGGTGTTGGTTTTGGAAATACTGCCACACTGTCAAAAGCGGCAAACCATGCTGCCAAAAAACTTTCGGGCTTTAATGGTGTGGCTGTTATTAATAACAAAGTAAGCAGAGATGAAATACTCAATCGCATGAATGTTGACGAGGTATGGGGGATCGGGGGCAAAATAGCTAAACGATTACGGCTTGAGGGTATTAACAATGCTGCGCAGTTAGC
>OJIR01000131.1_pt1 | contig 26430 bp, 13 predicted proteins | sample 1595711 | NCBI WGS metagenome assembly OJIR01 (sample SAMN05416846, study PRJEB24817) | seawater metagenome | isolation source: Sea water | place: Canada:Atlantic | collected 2013-07
TTTTATGTTTAATGCTGTTTACGTTATCAAGTCATGCTGTTGAGCAGAAAAAGCCTAATATTATTTTTTTATTGGCTGACGATCTACGTTGGGACTCACTTGAGCACCTAAGTGATTTAGGATTAAAAACACCTAATCTTGATAAGTTAGCTCAAAAAAGTGTTCGCTTTACCAAAAGCTACAATACTACCGCTATTTGCATGGCCAGCAGAGCAATTTATACAACAGGCTTAAATGAATTCACTACCGGTACCAACTTTACCCATGGCAATATGAATTACGATACTTGGCAGCAATCTTACCCTGCCGTACTAAAAAGAAATGGTTACTATACCGGTTTTTTAGGTAAGTTCGGTTTTCATGTTAATAAGAAAAGCGGGAAAAAAGGCAAAGAAGAAGTTGTTAAAGGTGATTTTGATTACTGGGGCGCTTGGTCAGGTCAAGGTAGTTACCAAGCAGCGAAAAACCCAGCAGCAGAAGCATGGATCAAGCACTTTGATAACAAAAGGGAACATACCACCCATGCGCTTGGCTTAATGGGGGCTGACTTTATTGAAAGAGCAAAAGCCTCAGGAAAACCATTTAATTTATCGGTAAGCTTTAAAGCACCACATACGCCTTATATTATCGATTCTAGATATAAAGATATATACAAAAACCAAGAGTTTAATAAACCGGGTAATTTTGGTGTTGATGAAAATGCTCCTAAGCACGCTTTATCAGGTCGCCCTGCCCATATTGGTAAAAAGTGGCTGAAAAATTATCAAGAGAGTATGTATAACTACCATAGCCTTGTTTATGGTTTAGACCAAGCGGTAGGCAGAATACTTAACGCGTTAGAAGTAGAAGGTGTTAGTGATAATACCGTGGTGATTTTTGCCAGTGATAATGGTCACTTTAATGGCAGTAAAGGTCTGGGCGGAAAACTATATTCTTACCAAGAAGGCACGCTTTCACCGACAATGATCTATGATCCTCGACGTAAAAGCGCTTCTGATTATGAAACAACAGATGTACTTTCTGGCAGCATTGATATTGCGCCAACTATTTTATCTTTAGCCCAAGTGCCAGTGCCGGAAGGAGTACAAGGTAAGAGTATGCTACCAGTATTGACAACTAAAAAATCTGAGCAGACAGATACTATGCTGCATGACTCATTATTGTTAATGCATGTTTGGGGAGAAGCAAGCGCACAATCATTAGCGGTAGTTACTCCTACACATAAATACGTTCATTGGTTTTATGGTGGTGAAGGTTTTGAGCGTACTGAAGAGTTATTTGATTTATCAAAAGATGTACTCGAGCAAAATAACTTAGCGGCAAGCATTGAAGCAAAACCTGTTTTAAAAGCAATGCAAGCGAAGTACGACAATTGGTTAAATACATGGGCCGAGCAAGGTGTTAAAGATCGCGAATATCCGAAATACTTAAAAATAGCCGATCGCCATACTCCTTTTTCAGAGGTTACACCTGCAGAAATAAAAGCAATGTATCCGGGCAAAGAGCCAAAGAAGAAAAAGAACAAAAAAGATAAAAACAAGCATCTTTAAATAATCACAGATAAAATGACAAAAGGTATTTTATGAACAAAGTTATAATAGCGCTGCTGCTTTTATTGCTGCCCTGCTTAACCGTAGCCAAAGAACAACAACCAAATATTCTATTTGTTTTAGCGGATGATTTTCGCTGGGACTCTTTTGCGCATTTAAGTGATTTTGGTTTAAAAACGCCAAATCTAGACAAGCTGGCCAAAAAGAGTGTTCGTTTCACCAAAAGTTATAATACCACAGCGATTTGCTTAGGTAGCCGAGCGGTTTATGTGTCGGGATTAAATGAATTTTCAACAGGTACTAACTTTGCTCATGGCAACATGGACTACGCCTTGTGGAAAAAATCTTACCCTGCGCAGCTAAAGAAAAATGGCTATTATACCGGCTTTGTTGGTAAGTTTGGTTTTCATGTTAATGACCCTAGTGGAAAAAAAGGCACAGTAGCGACTATTCGTGATGACTTTGATTATTGGGGCGCTTGGCTAGGCCAAGGTAATTATAAAATAGCACTAAACCCTGAAGCCGAAGCCTGGTTTAAGTATTTTGGCGGTAAAAAAGAGCATGCTACACATGCCATCGGTTTAATGAGTGAAGATTTTATCGAGAAAGCGGTAAAATCTGATAAGCCGTTTAATTTATCGGTAAGCTTTAAAGCGCCTCATGGTCCTTATGCAGTTGACCCTCGATATAAAGAGGTATACCAAGGACAAAAATTTGCCAAACCTGAAAACTTTGGCCCTGATTTAAATTCACCTAAACAAGCGCTTTCTGGCCGCCCCACATACTTAGGCAGAAAATGGTTAAGTGATTACGATAAACAAATGTATGGCTACCACAGCATGATTTACGGTTTAGACCAAGCCCTTGGCCGTATATTAGCAACATTAGAAGCGCAAGGTGTCAGTGATAATACCGTGATCATTTTTGCAGCTGATAACGGTCATCTCAATGGATCTAAGGGCATGTCTGGCAAATTATATGCCTACGAAGAAGGCACCCGATCACCAACGATGATTTATGACCCGCGTCGTAAAAGTAACCAAACGTTTGAAACCACGGATGTTTTGTCGGGTAGTATTGATATTGCCCCCACCATATTGGATTTAGCCGCGATTGCCTTACCAGAAAAAATGCACGGTAAAAGCATTTTACCTATATTAACCACTGAAAAAGCTAAGCAAACAGGCACCATGTTACATAAATCGCTTTTATTAATGCAGGTTTGGGGAAAAGGCAGCGCACAATCATTAGCTGTGGTAACACCAACCCATAAATATATTCACTGGTTTTATGGTGCACAAGAATTTGAACGTACTGAAGAGTTATTTGACTTAAGCAAAGACAGTAACGAATCAACAAGCTTAACGAAACATATTGAAGCTGCTCCAGTTTTAAAATCTATGCGTAAGCAATATGATGAACACATGGCAATATGGGCACAAGATGGTGTGAATGACCGTGGTTATCCTAAATACTTAAACCTTGCCAACCGTCATATGCCATTTGAGGAAAATAGCCAAGCAGATATTGACAATATGTACAAAGGTAATGGCTTTGTAAGAGATGCTAAGGGCAAGAAAATAAAGAAAAATAAGAAAAAGAACAAAACGAATAATGTTAGCGACTCCAAGGCTAAGCATGAGAGTACAATATGAACCAAGAAATCCCACCAGGATCAGATTTACTAAATAGCCTTTCTATACTACGTAAAGAAGTAGCGAAAGTCATCGTTGGCCAAAATAAGTTAGTTGAACGGCTGATTATTGCCTTGATGTGTCAGAGTCATGTTTTGATTGAAGGTATTCCTGGTTTAGCCAAAACCTTAACGGTTAACACGTTAGCACAAGCCCTTGGGTTACAATTTAGTAGAGTGCAGTTTACGCCAGATTTATTACCTGGCGATTTAACCGGCACACAAATATATAACCCAAGTACTGGGCAATTTGATACACAAAAAGGTCCTATTTTTGCCAATATTGTCTTAGCCGATGAGATCAACCGCTCGCCGGCAAAGGTACAATCGGCTTTACTCGAAGCGATGCAAGAAAAACAAGTCACTTTGGGTAATGAAATTTACCCCTTACCCCAGCCCTTTTTAGTATTAGCGACGCAAAACCCTGTTGAACAAGAAGGGACGTATCCGCTGCCTGAAGCGCAAGTTGATCGCTTCATGTTCAAATTAACCGTAGACTATCCCAGCTTTGATGATGAGTTAGAAGTATTGCGTCGCATGTCTATCCCCAATCAAACAAAGCCAACTATTGAACCTGTCATTTTTCCTGATGAGTTATCACAACTTAGAGAGCGTGTCTGTGACGTTTACCTTGAGCCAAGTTTAGAAAAATATATTCTGCATTTAGTGACCGCAACGCGTCATCCTGAAAAATATGATTTGCCACTTTCAGATATGATCCGATTTGGCGCGTCTCCTCGCGCAAGTATTAATTTAGCAATGGCCGCTCGCGCCTTTGCTGTATTACAAGGGCGAGACCATGTAATACCTGCAGACATTCGCGCGTTAGCCCCAGATATATTACGTCACCGCATTGCCTTGAGCTACAAAGCTGAAGCACAAAATATTAGTTCAGAACACTTGATTGAGCAAATACTCGCTAAAGTAGCAATTCCCATTGAGTAACCCGCTAATGATGCGCAAGTATTGCAATAAATCAACGAGAATTTAGTATGTTAGAGCAGTTTGAACAACGCCTACAACAACTTCAGTTATATTGTCGCCACAAAACTAACCACCTTTTGTGTGGACAATATCATAGCGCTTTCAAAGGACGTGGCATCGAGTTTGATGAAGTGCGCCCTTACGCCGTTGGTGATGACGTTCGCACTATCGACTGGAATGTTACTGCCCGTACCGGTGAAGTGCACATAAAACGCTTTCACGAAGAAAGAGAACTTAATCTCATCTTTGTAGTCGATCACTCACCGTCTTTTGCTTGGTCTAGTGAAAAAACGGGTCGCGATTATGTGGCAGCACAATTTTGCGGTCTGCTTGGCTCCGCCGCGCTAGCGAATAATGACCGTATTGGTTTATTACAATTTAGCGATGAAGTCGACGACTATTTACCGCCCGCACGCGGTAGAAGCCAACTAATGCGTTGTTTAAGCAAATTATTACTGCCAGCAAAACAAGTTAGCTATACCAGCGTCAATCAAGTCTTAATGCACTTAAGCGAGTTAAACCTAAAACGTTCAATTATTGTCTTAGTCTCTGACTTTTTAACCGACGATAATAACAAGAGTATTAATCACGAAAATTATCAAGAAAGCCTCGCTATTTTGGCACAAAAGCATCAAGTCCTTGCCATCGCTGTAGATGATCCAAAAGAGTTGAATTTACCAAAACGCGGGTTATTTCAGTTGATTGATAGTGAAAATCAACAGACAAAAACAATCGATTTTAAAAACAGTGAAACACGCAAAGCATTCACCACTAACATGCAGCTACGTTTACAACAGCGCAACGAGATATTTCTCCATTGCCGAGTTGACTTATTACAACATTGTATCAGCGACGACCCTATTGAAACCTTACTCACTTTTTTTCAAATACGACGTCAACGTACAGAAGGCGAAACAGGTGGTTAAATTATTATTAACGTTTATGCCTAAGCTGCTTGGGTATGCTGGTTTTCGATTATCTCTGACCTTGCTCATTATCGTTACACTAACCGTAATAATGACAAGCTCATCAGCCTATGCAGTCACTGTTGTTAATGTTGCGAAACCCAACCTAAATAACAATCAAGGTAATACTCTAGCCCAAGCACAAAAGGCAATTGAGCAAACAGACACCGCGGTAAAATTAACGCCAACAGATTTAACTCCAGGACAACAACTCTTACTTAATATCGAGGTGAATTTCCTTGATGGCGTAGAAATATTCTTTGATGCTAGTCAGTATGATTGGCAACCTTTTAGCCTAATTAAGCACAGTAAAAACTTTCCGCAATGGCAAGATGGTTCATGGAAAATTACCTATACCATAGCATTGAAGGCACCATTGCCCGGTGAATATCATTTGCCTAAATTGACGCTTCATAGTTATTTACAGCAACAACATCGCGAACTCACTATTGCAGAAAAAAATATTACCATCCACTCAAGCTTTTCATCGAATGAAATGCCAGTGCAGCTGCAGAGCATTGAACAAGTGCAACCTCTGGTAAATCAACAAAATAATAGGCAATTATCAGCCATTATTATTGTTACCGTCTTGCTAATGCTGCTGCTTCTATTTTTAGTGCGTCGAAGTGCACAGCAAAAAAAGCCCCCCATTGAAGATAATCAACATATCAGTGCGACTGCTGATGTTTCGATTGCATCACTGATAGCCAAGTCAAATACCAGTACTGAATACGACTGGCACGGTTTACGTTTATTTATGAAGCAGTATTTATACTTTGATCCTCTTGATGTCCCCCTGAATAATCAACATAGTGAATTAAGCAATCGCTATACCTCCGCTCGTTTTAGCAACAATAAAAGTGAAGCAGAATTTATTAAAATATGTCGATTATGCCAGCAAGCCGCTCGATCAATACAAGGGATAAACAATGCCTAGTTTTGAATACCCTGCTTTGCTTTGGCTGCTGCTAGTATTACCCCTCTTGTGGTTTAAAAATCACAGCCGTTCAGGGTTGAGTAAACATTATTATTCTGATCTCTCGTTATTGGCTCATCTTCCTGCAGGTTTACGGGTAAAGTGTAGCGCAGTTGTGCCCTTGCTTTATTTGTTTGCGTTGGCCTTCTTGATTATTGCTTGCGCACAACCTTTTACCAAGAAGCAACATCTATCAGAAAAAAGCCAAGGCATTGCTATTTCTATTGTTATTGATGTGTCAACTTCTATGGATTTTCAGATGGATATAAATGGCGAACGTAAACCTCGCATGGACATTGCTAAAAAAGCATTACAACATTTTGTTCTTGGCGATGGAGAAAAGCTAATGGGTCGAACTAATGATTTAATTTCTGTTATCACTTTTGCCCGTTATCCAGATACATTAGTGCCGTTAACGAGTGCCCACAAAGCACTTGTTGATATGACCAATGAAATCACAACCTCATCTCGCCCCAATGAAGACGGTACAGCTTTTGGTGATGCAACCGCGCTTGCCGCTGCGCAATTAAAACATTATGAAAGTTCATTAGGTTTAAAAGATGACAGTATAAAAAGCAAAGTGGTGATTTTACTCACTGATGGAGAAAACAATAGTGGCAATTATGATCCTTTAATGGCCGCTGCATTGGCGAAAAAATGGGGCATAAAAATTTACACTATCAGTATTGCCGATATACAAACTAGTACACTAACCCGTGACGATGGCAAATCATTGCAACTTGGTCAAACCATGGCGGCTACCGATTGGACGTTACAAGCAATGGCTGAAAGTACCGGCGGGATTTTCCAGCGAGCTCATAATTACCAATCGCTACAAAAAGTGTATCAAGCAATAAATACGCTAGAAACATCAAGCCTGCAGCGCGTTGTTTTTCAGGATAAACAACCTGCATTTCAGCTGCCCGTTTTATTGTCATTGCTTTGTTTTTTCTTAGCAAATTCACTCAATGCTACTTGGTTAAGGACACAAGGATGAGTGACTTTATCTTTCTTTCTCCGCACTGGTTATGGTTATTATTGCTCGTACCTTTATGGTTTGTGATTATTTTTTATCAGCAAATGCAAAGCAGGCATGATTTACAAAGCTTTAGAAAAACGCCTTTAACAAAAACTAAACAATACCTACTACAAACACTAATGTGCATCACATTAGTAGCGCTGGTTTTAGCATTAGCAATGCCCGCTTGGGACCCTCAACCTAAAAACAATGAGACCCAAGGCAGAGACATGGTTTTTTTACTCGATGTATCTCGGTCAATGTTGGTCAACGATGCAAGGCCCACTCGTTTAGAGGTAGCTCGTCAAGCAATACGTAATACAGTTAAAGCAAGTATTAGTGATCGCTTTGGTTTGGTGGTCTTTGCTGGCTCAACATCAATCCAATCACCATTGACTATCGACAAAACGTTCTTTAATTACTTACTTGATCAAGTCAATAGCCATTCTGTCGCTCAGGGCGGCACACGCATTGAAGACGCTCTGTTTAAAGTACTCGATAAAATGGCGGAGAAAAATCAGCGCAACGCGATGGACATTATCTTGATAAGTGACGGTGAAGATCTAGACAGCCAACCTGAGCGAGCACTCGCTAAACTTAATGAAATAGGCGCTCGACTCATTGTCATTGGTTTAGGCGACAGTGAATTTGGCGGTAGAATACCCGCTAGGCTAGGCAGGGGTAAGCTAAGCAGTGATAATTCAAACACTGCTCACCAAGCAACAGCCTGGCAAGTTTACCAAGGTAAAGAAGTTTGGAGCAAAATGCATACCGATAAATTACGCACTTTAGCCCAAGGCGCTGATCAAGGTCTTTTTGTTCCTGTCGGTACAGCAAGCTTTGATTTAGTAAAGATCATCGAGAAATTACGTCAAGTATGGCCGAACAAAAAACAAGATGAAAATCTGGAACTGTCTTATCATCAAGGCTACTCATATTGTTTATATCTTGCTTTGTTACTGCAAATTTGTGCCTGGCTTAGCGGTCGCCATGCCTGGTTAACTGGCTTAATATTATTGTCATTTAACAGCCAAGCTTTCACGGTAATAAACACAATCAACATGACTGCCCTCTCAGTGTCTACAGCGAGTAACACTATTAGTGACGACTCGAAAAACAATGAGAGTGAAGGCGTAAGTAACAGCGTTAGTATCAACAATAGTAGTAATCAGTCACCAGAGACACTAATCAACACAAGACCAGAGGCTTTAGCGATACTATCAACGAGAGAGCAATTATTACTCGCGCAATCCCTGTTTGATGCAAGCCCAGAGATTGCTGCACAAGTTTATCGTTATATTGCCAGTCAGGCGCAGCAATCAACTATCGCTATACAAGCAAACTTTAACTTGGCCACGAGTTTAATTTACTATGCTGAAGTGCTCAGCCAACAACTCTCCTTACCTGCTGGCTTACCTAATAACTTACCTGATAGCTTAGTGGAACAAGTGAATAAACGTTTCGATGATGAACATGAGTTCTTTGATGATGATGAATACATAAATCCAGAGATTTATTATGATGAAGCGAGTGACATTTTAACAACGATTTTATTACATTCCCCTAAGCACCTCGCCAGCCGGCAAAACTTAGAGTGGCTAACGTTACGGGCAGCAGCGCAAAAAAATGCGGCTGATAACCCAAGCTCTATGCAACAAAAGTCAGCAAAGTCCGATGCTAAAGATAAAAATGAAAAGCCTGAGCAAAAAAAAGACACGGCTCAAGAAAAATCGGACTCAGAGCAAAAACAAGCGAGTCAATCACAGCAATCCCAACAAAATGAAAGCAGCGCAATTCAAACAAACAACATTAGCTTGCCCGCTCCGCAAGCAAGCGCTGAAGAAATAATTAATCAGGCAAAAGCACGTAATTTAACTGAGCGCGCACCGCAACGTAAAAAACAAACCGATGTCGAACGAGACTGGTAATGGCTATAATTAACATGATAAACCTCAAACACTTTATGGATATATCTCAACAGAAAATACTAACAGTATCGCTGTATTTTGCCCTGACATTTTTGTGTCATTGTATGGCATATGCTATTCCCCCAGCATCCGACTCAGTGCTGAATCCAGTTAACTTATCTAGCGCTGAACAAAAAAAGTGGCTCGTTTATTTACAAGCACCTAAGCAAATTCTTTGGCAGGGCCAAGCAAGCCAATGGTTAATTTTTTCACTTAATCCGCCTAGGGGTAATGCTCGATTCGATTTGCCCAAGAGTGAGCACTTTTCTTTTTTAAAGGGAGCGGCTATAGCGGTCAATCATGGCGAAAAAACTGGCTGGGCCTACCCAGTCAAGGTCATACCAAAGAGATCAGGCACACTTAACTTACCGGCATTTACCTTAAGTAGCCACACGCATTCATTATCAACTATGAGCCAACAAGTAGTCGTCAATGCACCAAAAACGAGTAATAGCATGCAATTGGACATCAGCATCAACCAGCAGGAGATTTATCTTGGGCAAAGTGTTCGATTAACAACCAGCTGGACTTTTGACTACCCTATTTCAGCACTTAAAGCCGTTAATCTGCATTTACCTGCCTTGTTAAATGAGACTGTCACTACGATGCAACCGTGGAATAAAGCAGATGAAAACAATAAAAAAAGCATTGGCTTACCGGTAAATGGTACAAGGCAAATAGCCCATTGGCAAAATTTACCCAATAACCAATTACGCATATTTTTTGACACAGTGATCAAACCCACTACAGCTGGGCAGTACCATTTTTCGCCGGCAACGTTAACCGCAAGTATTGAAGAGAAATTGGCTACTGCCACGAAAAAAAAATTCAAAGGCACGCAATACCTTGCCTACTATAACAATCAATTTTTTGAATCAACAAATGATGATGAACCATCACAACCTGTTTTGACGAAAAGTAAGGGAATTGTACTTAACGTCAAACCATTACCTTCGAAAGCCCCCACTAACTTTTCAGGCATCATTGGCCGGCCTATCATCGACGCTAGCGTACTACCCACGCAAGTAAAAAAAGGCGAGCCTATTCAATATACCTTACACATTGTTCACCCCGATGTTGAAACATTAACATTGCCAGATTTATCACAAAAGACAAGCTTTGCCCAATCTTTTGATTTACCGGGTGATGCAAGCATTTCCCTTACAAAATCAGGTAGTAAAATAATTAGTCAAAGCCTATTTCCACGTCGCGCTGATATTCCAGCGATTCCGCAAACGACCATCAACTATTTTGAACCTCAAAGTGGTCTTTATCGTGACTTAGTGATTGAAAGCCTACCTATCGTTGTTACCGAAAATGATAATTTTAATTTTTCCGATATTGAAGCAAGTAAAAATATAGTCCTTAAAAATAAATTGAAACTTGATAAGGAAGGTATATGGGCATTGCGATGGCAAAAAGCAGATAGCATAAATGACCAAGAATATAACCAACTGAATTGGTTAAAAAACAACCCGTGGTTATTGCTATTTTTATTGTTAAGTCCGCCAATCATCGTTGGTGTGTTATTGATAAAGCCTATGCATCAACGTCTTCATAAACGACGCGCGATTAACCCTATTTACCAATTAAAAAATGATTTATATCAAGGAGGAGACCCTTTATTACACTTGAGCCGATATTGTTATAATCGCCTTGGTTTAGCACCCTCACAGTTTAATGCACACAATATCAAACAGTGTCTTGCGCCATATACTACAAAATGCGCTACCAGCTCTTCCGCCGTCTGTTCCCTTTCACAATGGGTTGAGCAATACCAAGCTCGCTACGCTCAACAAAATAGTGAGCACAAAAAACAAAACATAGCACAATTATTGAATATCGTTGAAAAAATAGAAGAATGCCTACCTCATTATCCGCAAAAAGACAATAACAGCACTAACAATATAACGAAGGCAAACAAGCATAACGTTTCCACCTTATGCAGCCTTGTGTCGACTTCAATTTTTGTCTCCGCATTATTCTTTTCAATGAACTCGAATCAAGTCAACGCTTATGAAGTGCAAAGCAATAAGATGGCGACAAAAATAACCATTGATAGCTTGCATATTGCTCATCAACAAGCACTACAACTCAGCATAGACTCACCCCATAAAGCCCATATTGCCCACGCAAAAATTGCACAACAATTAACAAGTTTTGTTGATGACCCAAGGTTAAACCACGCAAGCCTACTGTACGATATTGGCAGCAGTTGGTTTCACGCTGGTAGATATGGCCAGAGTATTTTATGGTTGCTTAGATCCCAAGCCATTGCCCCTAACGATGCCATTATTCAACATAATTTAGCCCAAGCAAGAAATCAACGTTTAGATCAACTACCCGATAACTTTGCCCCACAATGGTTAAATCAATTGCATGTTGTGGTAAGCCACCCTATTTGGTTAGTTTTTTGCTGGTTTGCTTACGCCTTTTTATGGTTGACTATTTGGCGCCGTTTTACCTACCGCGATGTCACGACTAAAAAAATACAGTTCGCCTTAATCATTGTTTGTTTAGCTGGGTTGAGCCAACTAGCACACTATCAGTTTAGTCCGGTAAAAAGTCAGGCCGTCGTTACCAGTCAAGAGGTGGTCAGTCGAAAAGGTCCTGGTTTACTATTTTCACCCGCTTTCACCACTCCCCTGCATGAAGGAACCGAATTAGTTGTGCAAAGAAGTGATGGTCAGTGGAGTGAAGTGAGACTCAGCAATAATACTATTTGTTGGATACCAACACGCGCTTTCACTACTATTGACATCCCCACTCAATAAACAAGTTGGCTTGATTCCTTGTCTGCTTACAGCACTTGGATAGGGGAAAACAATAAGATTATGGCCATCATCAGTAAGTACATTTTATTTGTTGCTTATACCAATTGGACTAATCTGGTGGTCAAAATTCAATGAGAATAAGTAACCTGACAGCTATTTAAGTCAGCATGTTACTATACAGCTATCAGCCCAAAATCATCTCGTGATAACTTAATATATGGTTTTGCTTTTTTAGACAGTAGTCCACTGTTCTGCTATTACATTCAACATAAACCCAGTTTCACTGCCATCACGGTGAGAACGCAGCTATACACGGGCATTGAAGTGCTCTAAAAATTGATATTCACTCAAAAATAATGCCGTTCACCTTAAGTGACGGCATTCCATGTAACCTAACTAATAAGAGAGAAATAGCACCACGTTTTCATGGTGCTATTTCTGCATGTAGATTGGTTTACTTACGGTAAACCAATAATCGGAAGCGACAAGCAAAACAAATGATTATGTAGAGCACACTGATCGTTGAGATACTACCTCCGGAGCTAGCTTGTTCACTAGGCGTAGTTGGCTCTTCCGGCTCACTAGGTGTAGTTGGTTCTGCTGGCTCACCAGGTGTAGCTGATTTTTCGGTTACCGTGATAGTATAATTTTGCTCAATCGCAACGTTGACACCGTCAGTCACTGATAATGTTATTTGTGAACTACTCACGTCACTTGCTGTTGGGGTACCTACTAATTCATTACTACCGTTAAGTGTTAACCATGCAGGTGCATTGCTTAGGGTGTAAGTTAACGCATCGCTATCGGCATCGCTAGCAAAGTCACTAATGGATTGCACATAAGCACTATTTTCTTGTGCTTGTGCTATTGCTTTGCCATCGGTAAATACCGGAGAGGTATTAGATACTTGCTCACCATCAACCATCAGTTCTATTTCGCCAGACCATTGTGCATCATCTGGGTCGATAGCAATCAGCGTGAATGTTACTTTTCCAGGGGTTGATGGTGTACCCCTTAATACACCATCAACACTAATAGATAGCCACTCAGGAGCATCGCTCAGGCTATAACGTAACCGATCCGCATTGTTGTCTATGACAAAAGCGCGGGCATTCAATTGATATGCCTCGTTAATAACAGCATTAGTTAACAAAGGAGCTGGTGAAACAGCTTCAGGGGCAACATTTATAAATTGTGATGCACCGAACGTTTCGATACTCATGAAGGTATTAGCTGAAGCATTGTAAGGGTCTTTAACAGCAATACCTAAGTTGGTTTTGCCAAGATCAGTATCGGTAGGGGTAGGGGTACCTGAGAATATGCCATCAGCAGACAGCGTTAGCCAAGGGTGAATATTTTCTAATTCAAAGATTAATTCAGCTTGATCTTCTAAATCAGTTGCTCGGTAACTAATATCTAGAAAGTACTCTCGGTTGGCGTGAGCATTAGTTAGTGTAAACGAGTTACTCTTAAAAAACGGTGCCGTGTTTGTTGCCGAGCCCTTTAAGGTATAGGTTACATAAGCGGCCCTTGAACCTGTTTCTTTTGAGTGGAACACTACTTTGCTGCTGTTATTACTTGTAATGGCAATAGTGTAATCTCCAGCGTCAGTTATCCCTTCGCTGATGTCAAAAGATACTTCATTGCCATTAACTATATCACTAACACTATCGAGTGGTGTGCTGCCTATTGTTAAATCTACTGTACTGTCGCTTTCTGCCCAAGTACCTGTTGCTAGGTATGCTTCTGCGTTTGCACTATCACTGCGCGCCCTTGTAACCAGCGAAATTGATTCAATACTCAAGCCTTGTTGTAGCGTAGGTATAGTGAAACCAAAATAAGCGGTTGTCCCATTTTGATATTGTAGTGCTTTTTGTGTGCCATTAGTGGCTGCATTGGTACCTACGGCAAACGTATCTTTTGATACGGTAATGTTGGGTACCTCAATTGAGTATACCGACGTATCAAACATGGTAATTTCACCCGTGTGAATATTACCATCTAGTGTAGTATCTACTCGCCAATAATAGACGGTGTTTTCTTCAAACTGGCTTGAGGGTGTAAAGATGTTGTTTGCAACGGTACCAAGTTCAGATAAATCATTTCTATTTTTACCTAAATGCACAGTATAGCTGTCTGCGGCTTTGGCTACTCGCCACATTAGATCAGCATTTAATTTTACATTTTGCGCTTTATCAACTGGAATGTGGTGTGATGCATAAGCTTCTTGGCGACCAGGGACCCAATAAAATGCTTCTCCTTGCTGATACGCTCCAATATTTGGGGCAGAATTAGTAAATGTCTCAAATTCCGGTGCCGTTGGACTGGTTCTTGATGTTAATTTAGGCCGAGTATCGGTTACCCCACTAACAACGGTAGCGACACCAATAAGCGGGCTGCTTTCTTGTGGTCTAAAATCTAAATTTTTTGGATCACGAAGTAATAGCTCTGTCGTTGTGCCACTATCATGGGCGTTAAAGTTATCAGCAGTGGTGCCGGGTAGCGGCCAGTTAGTTATTAAGTCAGCAAGATTGTTATAAACCGTGGATCTTGCATTACCATCGCCATTATTATAAACGCCACCTTTTTCTGTTGCTACATTGAAAAAACCAGAAATACCTGAGGAAGTATTATTATAAATCTTGTGCTTATCGCCTTTTAAGCGAAAGGTGCGTTGCAGTTCGCCAATGCCGACATTTTTATAAACCGAGCCTTCGTTACCCGCTGGGTCGCCATCAAAGCGAAAGCCTGTTCTATCGTTATTAATAAACCAGTTGTAGCGATTAATCGAACCAGTTGGTGCTGAGGGAGAATATTGCACACTCGCCCCATCTGTTTGTTGTAGACCATTTCGAGAATGGTAATTAAATTCAACAGTAGCAGGGATAAAATCGGCGTCTTGGTCGTTCATACCAACTCGAAAACCTTCTGAGTCACCCGACATGTCTAAAGTGTTAAAACGATACACAGGCCCGTGTACATCATTGCCGTTAAGGGCGAAACCTGTACCAATGGCGCCATAATCGACCATATAAAATAAATTGTTATCTATGATTGTATTTTTAGAAAACCTGAAATAGATTGCCGGGCCGTCTAAATACTTAAAAGTATTATCATAAATAAGATTATTTTTAGCATCATCGGATTTATCCCCTGATATTGAAGTAGGCTCAGGCTCTTCAAGGCTGCCTAAAGCACGTTTCGAGAAACTAGGGTATTCAAATTCATTACTGATAATGGAGATATTTTCAGATTGAAAAAAGTTTATTGTAGTACCAAAAAACTTTAGCCCTTCGATAGTGACGTAGGTTGTGGTGTTGTCGCCGGTAAATGCATAGGAACGGTGTTTACCATGAAACGTTTTATCTGAAGGGTCTTTACCATCAAGCGGCCAGTAATATAATGTGGCAGCATCACCATCGTTATCAGCCTCTGTAATTGTCCATTCGCCAGGTGCATCGAGTAATAATAATCCTTTATCTTTTTTACCGCCCTCTAAAAAATAAGCACCGTGACCTGGAATGTGAAAAATCTTAGTATTATCGTAGTTAAACGTTGAGCTATTAGGCGCATGATCTTCTACATATCGAGCATAACTGTTCCAATTTCTAAGGTTCATTACCGCTATAGTATCGTTAAGTGACTCTCCTGGTGCAGCATCTTTTAAAGGCGTATTGATGCTGTCATCACCAGTATCTACCATGGTGCCATTAATTGATGTTGGACCTTCTTTTCGACGCCCCGTATAGCGAGCAAACATGTCTTGAGTCCATGCAGCAGCATTAGGGAAACGTGCTAACGTTAGCGGTATATCTTCTTGCCAAAGCTGCCAAATATTTTTATCAATGGTTAACTGATAAATATTGTTGTTTTCGGGGTAAGGAGTCCAAGCGCCAGTAATTTCGTCAGAGCCATCGAAAATAACCTCGGCTCCATCAGCGGGTTTTATGGTAATAGGGTTATCAGCTGTACCTGCGATATTACCTAAATTAACAACCTCGCGGTAACGTCCCGATTGTAATAAGACGGTGTCACCTGCGACGACTTTTTGCAGCGCATAAGATACTGTCTCAAATGGAGAATCAACGCCTCCTGAAGTCCCGGCACCATCGACACCATTATTCACATCTACATAATAATTAGCCGCATTGGCACTCAGTGTAATAGAGCAAGTACAAATGAAAAGTGTTGTCAGTTTTCCGATGAAATTAAAAGGCATAGAAGCCCTACATAAATAGGTTATTGCATATAATAAACATTGAATGTATTTTAATTCAAGAATTAAGTGCAATTGATTTTTCAGCCTTTGGGGCATGAGTGAATTTATAAAAGCTATTATCCTGGCTACTGTTATTATCGGTGGTTAACTTATTTTCTTATCGCTAGGTTAATTATTCACCCAGCACGAGATATGTAATAACAACCTTCAGTCAAGTACCAAGGTTTAATACGCTGAAAGGGTGTGTGGTGAGCATAAACCGTCAGGTTTTTTTTGAATAATGTGATGATGTAATAATACTATAGACTACTGAAAACAAGGTAATTTACGCACAAAAAAAGATCATAAATCGCAATGAAGTTGCGAGAGGAAATATTAGTCGTTATTTTGCTAATTACGTTAGCGTGTTCAAAAGTCAAGATAACATTATCTATAAGTTGCTGGCTATAGAAGGAGTAAGTATCGAGTAAACAATTATGTAAAGTGCTATTAAAAATACAATCCATAGTAGCAACCATAAAAATTTCAAGTCTGATTAATAACTAACGTTTAACAAGTGAATAGGCAATCCACTCGATTTATTACTTAATAATCAGTACTTAAAACTGACACTGCCATAACAATTCTAGAAATAAATGTAAAAATTTGATAGTTATTTCATGCAAATAATATACTTAAAAGTGATAGCGCATGCCAATTGTTGCCCCTGCGGTATCCAAATCTCCCATATCAATTGACTGAATACCAACATTCACAGCAAGACCATTATCCCATTGATAACCCCAACCTGCTTCTAAAAATAAGCCAACTCCATCCTCTTCAACGAGGATTGATTTACTTTTGCTGATTTCATAATCATAAAATTGTACGCCGAGCTTACCATACAAGCTATTACGTTGACTTAAAGCATAATTGCCTTTCGCTGCAATCACTAAGTTTGAATATTCTAGTTTATCTGCGTCCATACCAAATAATTTTTTTTCGTTCTTAGAACAGGTAAATTTATCTTCTTTTTTATCCGAACAGTCCCAATCGTCAGCATCCTGAGCACCATTTAGGCCAACCTCTAATGAAAACATCTCATTAAACGCATAATTATAGTGAAGATATAATTGTGCTACACCACCTCCATCTTGTTCTGAGTTTTTGTATTGCGCTGAGCCACCTGACAGTTGTGCGCCAAAACTATGTGTTTTAACTGTATTTGCGATAGCTGTTTGTGCTAAAAGTAGCGTGCTTAACATCACTATCACTGGTGTCACTTTATTCAATTGTTCCATGTTATGTTCCTAAAAGTTATCTATATTAATTAATGATTTACTGTAGTAACTTTAAAGAAAAAATTTACTGAATAATGTTAACAATACGTACTGTAATTGTTAGATTCTGTAAGGTGACTTACGTGCATTGCTTGGTAAAAATACATTTCCATTAGTAAAGCAACAATCGTTCCCTGCTAAAACATTCCGCTCAGCGCCACACAATATATTAATAACTAACGGGTATAACCACGCCAACAATCACATTGTAATAATATTTCTTGCCTACCACTTGACTCAGCTTGATCTTATAGGCGAATGAGTTATTGCTTAATTTAACAAGCTTTTAGGTGTTTTATTGATAAATAGACGTTTGAACCGATAACTGAACTTATCTAAGCATTCTTGTCGGTATTTCCCTGATACATCATGAAATGTACCTAATAAAAAGCTTTTAAAGTTTCCAATGCCAATGTGTCCCAACAGTAACTATTTATCAACTAAATAACCCGGTGTTACCTTTGCTTCAAAGTTTTTTTCTGATCAATAATTTCGATGCTATTAATACATCACATTGAACTTTTAAACCTGACTTTACGTGTTTTTAACAAAAAGATTTACGCTGACATAACAAACACAAACTACCTCTAATAAAGCATTTGAACAGCTATTAATTTCCTAAACTAGATAATGTCCTTTATTAATAGTATCCTGAACTTGATATTAATAAAAAATGGATACTTAAAATGAATGTCATTATAGAAAGCCTAAAAAAATCTTTGACTTATTGTTGCTTATTACTTTGCGTATCAAGCAATAGTGTAATAGCCGCCCCTTCCAGCTTGCCTTTAGCAACCTTTAATAATGTTAAAGACTTTACTTATAGCTACTGGGGAAATGGATTTGAAAGTGCTAATAATAACCTACATATTGAAACGAGTGATTATGTGGTAAGTTTTGATGCTGAAGCATTGAAGTTAAATTATATAATACCTGTAGATGAGCGTGGAGAATATCAAGCGTTTAAATCGCCTTATCAACCTACAGCACTTCCTTCACAATCAGCAAACTTTTACCTTAAGTATAATGACCAAACATATTCATTAGATACGATAGCAGGTAACATTAAAAATAATAGCCGTTTGGTAGAAGGTGGAAAGTTTTATCAACGTCGAATTTTCACACCAGTAAACTGGCAAAGTGGTACTCCTGCAATAACGGAGACAGATGTAGAACTACAAACTTGGCCAGATCGCATGAGTTTGTTATTAAGAATAACACCAACTCAAGATATAGTTAATGCAGAATTAGGTATTGAAATCGATCTTGATTTATCTGTTCCTAATGCGGTAACTACAGCAAGCCATTTAATTGGCTTAAGCGAAACCAATCAAAGTTTTGTTATCGAAAATACCAACACTGATGCAACTTTCAGTTATCAACCTGATACTAAAAAAGTGCATGTGAAGTTAAATAAAAGCACTTTTGCAGCCGGTGAAGAAACGACAATTTCTTTTTCAATTTATTCGGAAAAAACGACTGAATCAGCAAAGCATTATCAATCAGTTCAGCAGCAATCTACTCAACCGCTTACCGTTACAGCACAACGTAATGTAGCCTCTCAACTTGCTGGCAATCCTGATTTCATCGAAGATATAACCAGTTATTACGATAAAGAATTAGGTGCTATCGTTCTAGAAATGCCGACATTAGTTAAAGATACGCTATGGAGTAATAGAGTTGAGCTTAATGAGCTACTCGAACGAGTTACTATTAATTTTAATAATAATTCAGACAAAGATCAGGTCGTACGCATTTTATTAAAAGGTGATAACGAGCCCGAATGGCGTCCTGCGCATATTGGTTTTACCGCGAACTTTACTGATAGTGAAAATACACCAGTAGGGATCCCATTACAAATATCCAAAAACTGGCATGGCGCAGAGCTTAATAGAGGTGAGCAGCGTTATAATGAAAAATGGATACATTTATTTTCGATGATAACCGTGCCCGCTAAAACAACAACAGTATTAAAGCTTGCCAGTGCTAAAGGCCATTATGGTGGAACAGCGTCGGCTGTGCACCAACAATTAAGCTTAATTGGTTGGGGTAGCAACCAGTTATGGGATATATCTACATTAGGTTCTTGGGGCGAGTCAATTTGTTATGCCCCTGATCAAGCGCAGCGCGGGAATAGTATTTTAGATGTAAGACCTGTTTATACTAATAGTAAAAAAGGTCTTCAATGGACCTTTGGGCGAAATGCAGGCGGCGGTGATTTTTTACGTTATTATCCAAAAGCTCAACTTGATAATGATGGCAATCCGTTAAAAATTCCTCATGGTAATATACGCGCCTACAATAAGCGTGTTTCTCCAGTGATGACCGAAGTGCTTTATGGCGGTAGTTTAGAAGACAACTCGATTGACTTAGAATATAGCACCAGTATTTATCGAACAGATGATATTGTTCGTGGTGTATATCACTTCAGGTACGATATTCAAAAAGACATTGCTTTTGATCGTTTGGTACTATTTCAGGTCGGTGCAGATAATTACAATGAAAACAACGATAAGAAATTTGCATACGGCAATGACGCCGGTTTAATTGAAGAATGGGAAACGGAAATAGGCGGCAATGTTAATCGTACTCCGGTCAAAGCTTTAACAGGTAAAAATCCTTGGATTTCTTTACATGACCCTAAAACGTTAAGGGGTTTTTCAACACGTGGTATTATTATTCGCGATTATAAAGCGGTCATCAATGGCCAACCTCAAACGACACCACACTTTGTTGAACGAGGTTCTGTAGCAAAAAGTAAAGACATTGTTATTGCAGACTTAGTACTCCCTGAAGGCACAGACAATCTTAAAACGGGTGATTATATTGAAGCAACGGTTGAATACACTGTATTCCCAGGTAAAGCCGATGAATATTATGGTGTGAATACCGCATTTAAGAACGCATTAATTGCCGATAACAATACTTGGAAAATGGTGCACCGAGATGCCGTATTAAATAACGTGGATGTGGCTATGACGAAAGGCGAACTTACTCGTAACCGCCCTATTTTCATTAATGCAGATAATAACCAAGCTCAGTTTAGCTTAACCAACGGCTTAGGTTATGTGCCTTTTACTATTGGTAATTTATCAGACTTTCAAACGCCAGTACTACAACAAAAAGTGGATGATACCTGGGTAGATGTTGATCAAAGTGTACACGGTAAAGATTTTTGGCAAACCGATTACAATCCAGAGACTAATAACTGGGAAATAACGTATTCTGTGCCAGTACTTGATGCTTTAGCTGATGGACAGACATCTATTGAATTTAAGTTTAAGTTAACGAATTCAGATGGCTCTTTGAAGGAAGCTCCTGAGCCAGAGCCAACTCCTGAGCCAGAGCCAACTCCTGAGCCAGAGCCAACCCCTGAGCCGGAGCCAACTCCGGAGGCTGAAACTAGCAGTGGCGGTTCAGTAAATTATTACCTGTTATTTATTTTGTTATTATTACGTATCGGCCATTTACCAAGCAGAAAGAAACAAACGAGTATTTAGGCCATTTGAACGAATTTAAAAAAGCCCAACAATAACTTGTGGGCTTTTTTATTTTTTAGAAAACTGTATCGTTCTTACCTATAAACTATTAATTAATTTCACATTCAGATAAGCATGATTGTATTGTTAACTATCTTAAAAATGATATTGTTTACCAACTGTTTCGCCTGCTACATCAAGGTCACCCATATCAATAGACTGTAAACCAACGTTCATACCTATACCGTTATCCCAGCGATATTGCCAGCCAGTTTCTATAAATAAACCGATACCATCTTCGACAACAATTTTTGAACCTTGCTGACTTATTTCATACTCATAAAATTGTGCGCCTATTTTTCCATATAAGCGATTGCGCTTTGTTAAAATATATTGCCCTTTAGCTGCCACAACAGAATTTGCATACTCAAGTTTGTCTGCATCTAAATCGAATAGTTTGTTGTTGTTTTTAGTGTAAGTATATTCATCTTTTTTGGTATCTTTGCAATCTCAGTCATCGATATCTTGTGCACCGTTTAAGCCAAGCTCTAATGAAAAATGCCGTTAAATGCATAGTTATAATGCAAATATAACTGTCCGACGCCATCACCAGCTTGTTCTGATTTTTATATTCAGCAGCGCCGCCGGATAGTTGTACACCCACACCATGCACACTAGTTGTTTCAGCTACGGCTTGATTTAATAACAAGCGAGAACGACTTTACGACTATTAAATACAATAGTTTGGGGTTGTGAGTACTTTTAAAGTAATTTTTTGTAAATAATTTCAAGGTCATATTAATTTTTAAGCGATGCGTGTATTATAAATAATAACCACACACTTTTTATTGATAACTAAATCATCGATACTATTATTTAACAAATGAGATAGAGAATAATATGAATAAAGCATTTACGATAAGCTTGGTAGCTTTATCAATGATATCTTCCCTGAGTTTTGCCAAACCTCAAAAAATAGATGTATACATTGATACAAATACTGCCGTACTGGGTCCAGAAGAAACGGCCAAACTACAAAAATATGAAGATAAATTTAAGCGCCCTACTTTTCAAAGGCCCATCGAAGAGTTTAAAAATGAATGGAAAGCTATTGCTGATAACGTTATTCCTGAATGGATTATCGATGCAAAATTTGGCATTTATACGCACTGGGGTGTGTACTCTATTCCAGGATTTGCTGATAATACCTATGTTCGTTATATGTATGATAAGCGTAACCCTCGTGGCGTGTATCAGCATCATTTAGATAATTATGGTAAACCAGAAGATTATGGTTATACAAAGTTCGTAGAGCAATTTAAAGCTGAAGACTATAACGCAAAAGGCATGTTAAATCTGATGATAGATTCAGGTGCCAAGTTTGGTGGTTTAGGAACAGTGCATCATGATGGCTTTTTAATGTGGGATAGTGAAATTAACCGCTGGAATGCCGGTAAAATGGGCCCTAAAAGAGATCTTTATGGCGAGTTTATTGCCGAAGCTCGTAAAAAAGATTTTAAAACAGTTGCTAGCTTTCATCATGCGAGAACATGGGATTTGGTTCATAAATCAATAGACGAAAGTAGCTTTTCCAAAGAAGAGAAGAGTAAACTTGATATTTACAATCCTGAATATGAAGATTTTTACGTTGGGCGTCATAGTACGGAAACTACGGTCGATGTTTTTGCTCAGCAATGGCATGACAAAGTGATAGAAGTTATTGATAAATACTCCCCTGACTTTTTCTTTTTTGATGGTATTAATCGTACCAGTGACAATTCACCTGAAAAGTTAGTTGTGGATGCTTTAGATTATTATTATGAGCATGCAAAAAAAGAAGGCAAAAAAGTTGTTGTTGCTAATAAACTTCCTGGCAGTGGCAATTTTAATTTTCCAGAACACGTAGGCATACCTACCTATGAAGGTGGTCGTGATATGCCTGCAGATGTTGGTGGTTATTTTCTAGTAGATCGCGCTATTAGCTATCCATGGACCTATGTTAAAAATAAAGAGTACAACCTAAATGCAAACTACCATATCGATGCATTGATGGATATGGTTGCTCGCGGTGGTATTTATCTATTGTCTTTAACGCCGATGGCTTCTGGGGCAATTGATCCAAAAGAGGAAGCCATTTTTAGGGAAATTGGTCAGTGGTTAAAAATAAACGGTGATGCAATTTACGACACTCGTCGCTGGACAATACCTGCCGAAGGTCCAGTTTCTACTTGGTTAGTGACTAAATCAGGGCGCAAGAAAAAAGTTCAACGAATGAACTGGAATTACAAAAAAGTTAAAGATGGTGAAATACGTTTTACTCAGAAAAACGGTCAATTGTACGCAATGTCATTAACCTGGCCTGATAGCAATGAAGTTATTATCAAAACATTAAAAGATAATTCAAAGTATTATCAAAAAGATATAAAAGAAGTTTCTATGCTAGGTTTTGGCAAGGTTAACTTTGAACGAACTAACGACGCTTTAAAAATAAAGCTTCCATCCGAAAAACCCTCAAAAATTTTCAACCACGGTATGTCATTTAAAATTAATTAACTCATAAAGGGTAAAGCACTAGCTAGGGTACATAATTACCCGACCTAGTGCCTTATTTGGTGACTTATTTGATGGCTCTATATTTACTGTGCAACTTGAAGATAGTCTATTTTCAGAGTCAATATTTTTTTGAATGCTCACTTACAACTTTTGGTTATGGAAAGTTATTATCGCACAGAACTAAACTCTCCAGAATCTAGCCCTGTGCGATAATAAAAAATTCAAGAATTTTATTAATATCCTTCTTATTAACTTCAATTCAACCTTAGGAAACTGAAAACATTCTCTTGTAATGTAAATAAAAGTAAACGTGAAATATTTATTATTAGAATTGATATAAGATAAAAACTCATGATAAACATTATATATAAAAGACACGATTTCATTTGTAATTGATAGTATCATCACTTTTACTCCTTTTAGGAGCTTATTCTAGTAGTAGCGTAGCAAAAGATTTTTATGTTTCGCCTGCTGCAGAAACAAACAGCAACCATAAAGGTACACTTCAGCAGCCTTTTTCTAGCCTTGCTCAAGCCCAAAATGCGGTTAGATCTGAATTAAAATCCGGCTTAAAAGAAAACATCGTTGTCTATCTACGCGGTGGTAAATACCTTTTAAATAAAACATTTACGTTAGGTTTGCAAGACTCTCCAAGTGATAATTACACACTGACCTTTAAAGCCTACAACAATGAAAACCCTATTTTAACCTCTGGTATTGCTATTCATAACTGGAAAAAAGTGGACAACTTGCCTGAGCATGCATCGGTAAAAGCCAAAGGTCATTTATGGGTTGCTGATATACCTGAAGGTTTATCCGATTTTAAAACCTTATTTGATGGTGATACACGCTTAACTCGCTCTCAAAGCGCTTCTTGGTTACCGCCTGCTCCGCCTAAATCAATAGATCAAAGCGACAGCCGTAATGTTCACAATAACAAAGACCGCTATGCCCTTCGTAAAATTCATTACCCTGACAACATGATGCGTGAATGGGAAAATATGTCAGATATTGAAATTAAGTTTAATCCAGTACCTTGGAACTTAATGACTATTGAACTTGATAGTGTTGATACCGACAATAACGTCGCTTGGTTGGCATTTGAGGCTAATGCGCAAGCTGGTACTAAAAATCCACACCATGCCCCCGCTTTTGCCATTATAGAAAATGCAATTGACTATTTAGATGAACCCGGTGAGTGGAGTGTTAACTCAGTCGAAGGAAAAGTTTACTACTGGCCTGAAAATGGTCAGCCTTCTGATCAAATTGAAGCACCATCTTTACCACAACTCGTTAAAGTCGAAGGAACTATTCGTTACGACATGCAAACCGATGTTCCTGCTAAAAACATCCACTTTGATGGGCTAACATTTACCATGGCTGAACGAAGCGTTTGGTATAAAAACCAAAAGGGCTGGGGTATTCAACACGATTGGGATACTTTTGATCACGATAACTCGTTATTACGCTTTAGAGGTGCAGAAAATAGCTCGGTTACTAATTCTCGTTTCACTAAAACAGGCGGCAGCGCAATACGTTTAGATTTACATGCGCAAAACATTACTGTGGCAAACAATTACATTGACCACGTTGGCCATATGGGTGTTTTATTGGCGGGTTATGGCCCTGGTACTAAAGATGTAAACAAAAACAATACGATACACAACAATATCATTCATCATGTTGGCGAATTAATTTGGCATGGTCACGGGATTTTCTTATGGCAAAGTGGTCATAACACCATTTCAAATAACTGGATCCATGATGTACCACGTAAAGCCATTGGTGTTGCCGGGGTTCGTAGCCAAATTTTAATGAAAGAATGGTCTGACTTTGACGAAGCCTCTAAAACCATTCGTTGGCAAGAGATTGAAGCAACTATTGATACCTCGCTTCCTGAACAAAAACGCTATTGGCCCTATTTACATGCACGTCATAACCTAATTAAAGATAACAAAGCCACACGTACCATGTTGAAACTGGCTGATGGTTCGAGCATTAACATTTCAGGTGCAGGTGAAGGGAATATTGTTGACCACAACTTGTTATACGACCTTCTTTATACGGGTTTTAGAACAGATGATTGGCAAGACGGTACGATTACACGTAATAATATTGTTGCTGACTCGCCAAACTCAACGGCCTTTATCTTTAAAGGGCATAACGAGTTATATAATAACATTGCATATAACGTGAAAAAAGCAGTACATATGCGAGCTTATCCGCAACAAACGTTTATTCCTAATGCCGTTATTAGAAATAACATATTTGTCAGTAATGTTGATAAGTTCTCAGTTTACATTCCTGCCGGTTGGCCTAAAAAAGGTGATGCACGTGCGAAAGTACCAGGGAAGAAAAAATTCCCTTATGAGTACATAGTTAAAAACAATGTTTATTCATTTAAAGACGGTCAAGCTTGGTTAGATAGTCAAAAAGCTGAAGACATTGAACAAGGAACTGTGATTGCAGACCCGCTATTTGTTGATGCTGCACACGCAGATTTTCGATTGAAGCCAAACTCTCCTGCCCTGAAATCAGGTTTTGTTGAATTTGATGTGAATTATGAAAGCTTTGGTGTTGATAAAACTTACCCAAGTAAATTTAAGCAACTTGATGCAGCAGCGCTTGAAAAAGCTAATTCAGAAGTAGTTTCTGCTCACCATTAAATAAATATAAGTCCAATAAAAGTGCAGTGAAGCTTATCGTCTTCAATGCACTTTTTTTTCGTTATCCCCAGTTTTAACTTAGCTCTCTTCCTACTAATATAATTGTCCAACCAGCCAAAAAAGCCTTAGCTCTCTGTTATTACACATCAGTCATCAATAATTAACTTAAGACTAATGGGTAAGTGAAACTTGGGAAGTCCATTACTCTATCTCAGCCATACTTATTCTATTAAATTTAGCTCAGGAGAATATGGTGGTATCTTTAAG
>OJIR01000135.1_pt1 | contig 25829 bp, 23 predicted proteins | sample 1595711 | NCBI WGS metagenome assembly OJIR01 (sample SAMN05416846, study PRJEB24817) | seawater metagenome | isolation source: Sea water | place: Canada:Atlantic | collected 2013-07
CTCCCGACATCCTGCTCCCAAAGCAGGCGCGCTACCAGACTGCGCTATACCCCGATTTACTGAGTCAACTTCACTACAGTGCGGTGCGCATCATACTGATCAAAAAAATAGTGGTCAAACTACTTCGGCGCTTTTTAGCCAATATTAGCTCTCTGAGGCCATAAACTTGCCTTAACAGACCCAACGGGGAGAAAAATTTAGCTTGAAAGTTAGTGAAAGGTCTAACTGAGTAGTAAACTGTCTTTTTAGGAGGATACATGACCGCGCAGATACTCGATGGCAACGCGTTAGCCAAATCTATACGCAGTGATCTCAAAACTGATGTAGCACAATGGCAGAAAGACGGATTTCGTGCCCCAGGTCTTGCGGTGATTTTAGTTGGCAATGATCCGGCCTCAGAAGTCTACGTCAAGGGCAAACGCCGAGACTGCGAAGAAGTGGGGTTACATTCCGAAGCTCAACACCTACCCGCGGCGGTCACTCAAGCTGAGCTAGAAGAGCGTATTGCAGCTTTAAACGAAGACCCAAAAATTGACGGCATTTTGGTGCAAACCCCCTTACCCCTCCACTTAGATGAAGACCGGATCATCGACGCCATTCTCCCACACAAAGATGTTGATGGATTTCACGCCTACAATATTGGTCGCCTTGCTTTGCGCAGACCCGCATTACGCAGCTGCACACCTAAGGGCATTATGCGCATGCTCACTCATATTAATGCGCCCTTTAAGGATCTCACAGCCACCATCATTGGCGCTTCGAATCACGTGGGCAGGCCCATGGGATTAGAATTGTTGTTGGCAGGAAGCACGGTGACAACCGCTCACAAATTTACAAAAAATACGCCTGAGATCGTCCGCCAGTCAGATTTAGTGATCAGCGCTGTAGGCAAGCCAGGGTTAGTGCCAGGTGCATGGATTAAACCGGGTGCTATTGTCATCGACGTGGGCATTACCCGAGGCGCCAATAATAAGCTCTATGGTGATGTGGAGTTTGCCGCAGCCAGAGAAGTTGCTAGTTGGATTACGCCAGTACCTGGCGGTGTTGGTCCAATGACTCGCGTAGCTTTGCTGCAAAACACCATGCAAGCTGCAGCAGCTAATCTTGGCATCGCTTGGGTAAATGAATAATGCAGAGGATTTTTCTTTCGGATTTACATTTAGATGATCCTAAGAACAACATATTTAGTGGTTTCGCTGCTTGTCTGAAAGCTGAATCCAAACAAGTAGATGAAATCTATATTCTTGGCGACCTAGTGGAAATGTGGATTGGCGATGACGATGACAGCCCTATCGCACTGGCTCTTACCGAACTACTGCTGACTACATCTAAGCGCTGCCCTATTTTTCTCATGCATGGCAATCGTGATTTTCTTTTTGCATCCAAGTTCGCCAACAAAACCGGTGTTACGCTGATCAGCGACCCATTGACTCTAGATCAGAATATTGTCCTATCCCATGGCGATGCGCTGTGTACAGACGACAGCGCTTATCAGGAAATGCGCAAAGTTTTGCGCGGCCAGACATGGCAAAATGAAATCTTAAGTAAATCGTTAGCTGAAAGACAAGTATTTGGCAAAGGCCTACGCGCCGAGAGCATTGCCAACAATGCCAACAAGTCGTCGGCCATAATGGATGTTAACGCTGAAGCAATAGCTGATCTACTTGAGACCAAAATCACAACATTTATTCACGGCCACACTCACAGACCCGGCATTCACCAGATTGCAGAAAGAGATACTACGCGAATTGTTTTAGGTGATTGGGGACCTTGTGGTTGGCTGTGTCGTCAAGTTGACGACACCTTCTCTTTAGAGTGCTTTAACTTGGCACACCGCTATGAAATCTGAACTGATCGTCCGCGCCGGTAATCATTTCTCGGTCTAGCTCTAAGAACGTCTCTATGCGCTGCTGAATATCTACACGAACACCTGTGCGCTCATTAACAGCCCGGGCCAACGACAAGTAATCTTGGAAGTGCCTAGCCTCTGAATTAAGCAGTGTCTTATACAAGTTGCCCATCGCTTCAGGCACCACGCCTATTAGGCTGGCAAAACGTTCACATGAACGCGCCTCCACCACTGCACCACAAACCAATTGATCTATTAGTCTAAGAGGTTCCTGCTTGCTAATCTGTCCATGCAAACCCTGCGCATACCTTGCTGAGGTCATTTGTTGGTATGCAACACCCTGATCTTCCATCAGGTCCAAAACTTGCTCGAAGTGACGCAACTCCTCTCTCGCTAGCTTAGACATTTTGTGTAAAACATCGCCATGGTCAACATAACGATAAATCATACTCAAAGCTGTGCTAGCTGCTTTCTTCTCACAGTTCGCATGGTCAATCAATAACTCAGGCAAATGATCTGGAGCTGCGTCAAGCCAAGCCTGGGGGGTTGGGGTGCGGATAAATGCCTTAACCCGAGCCACCGCTTTCTCTGCTGTTGCGTTCATAAAGGCACCTTAAAGTTCCGTTCGTAGTGGGCTTTTGAACGGTTGTAGGTTTCTGCGTCCAAGGCTTGCAGCGCAGTCAAAGTATCTGTTTGGTTGGGGTTAGGGTTCGGCAAAACTGGCGCAACATAGTCTGCTGCCAATGCTATCCCGGCCTCACTTAAATTTTTATTATCGCGGACCATTGACCGAAGTAATTGATAACGTTGTTCATTGGCATCAAGCTCGCCCAAGCTGGCGTCGCTACAAGCGGACAAATATTGCGACTCGTCATTAAGCACAAGCAAATAGTCCAGCACCTCATCACGCAGAGTGTTCAGGCGATCCCAGATCAAACCTTGCTGATCTTTGTCATAACCGTTCCATTGAACAATTTCGTGAGAAAAGCGCTTACAGCCGCGACAGACTAAATCGCCGTAAGTTGTTGAACAAATACCTACGCAGGGTGTTCTATTTTTCAGTTGCACTGCTCTTCTTTCCTGATTTTCGTCTGAGGTTGTTGGCCTGAAGTTCTTGGCCTAAAACTGCTATGCCCTTATTTGCTGCCCCAGCCAACCTCGGCGGTCAGTCATGGCATTCTTGCGGTGGATGACAACAATATACATCAGCAAGTACATCAGCAAGTACATCAGCGTTCTGTTCAGACGCTGTCTTCGCACAAAACCTTTTTACTTATCAATGCTTCTTAACAAGCAGCACCTTAACCCATTCGGGATTAAGCGTGGTTGTGTAAATCTAGGACATTGGTGTGAGAAGAAAAATCCAGCTCTTGCTGATTTTTAGTTACATCATTACGCGCTGCCGATATTCGCCGCAGGTAATCTTCGCCAACGTCACCAGTAATGTACTTGCCATCAAAAGCGGAACATTCAAAGTCATCCACATGTGGGTTGCCCTCATGAGTACTGGCTTTAAGATCTTCAATAGTTTGGTACATCAACCAATCTGCGCCTATTTCTCGCGCTACTTCTTCATCAGTACGTTCGTGGGCAACAAACTCTTCTCGTGCTGGCATATCTATCCCATAGACGTTTTGATATCTCAGCGCCGGCGCCGCAGACGCCATATATACATTACGCGCACCTGCCTCACGGGCTAACTGGATAATCTTTTTGATAGTCGTTCCACGAACAATTGAATCGTCCACCAAAAGAACGTTCTTACCCTTAAATTCAAGCTCTACAGGATTTAACTTTTGCCGCACCGAATCTCGACGTTGCTTTTGTCCAGCCATTATAAAAGTTCGCCCAATATAGCGATTCTTCACAAAGCCCTCTCGATACTTTGTGTTTAACTCATGAGCTAAAGGCTGCGCGGCTGTTCGACCAGTATCGGGAATGGGTATCACCACATCAATGTCATGATCGTTTTGCGAATATTTAGTCAAAATTCTTTTCGCTAAGTGCTCGCCCATACGCAAACGACTCTTATATACCGATATATTGTCGATAATGGAGTCTGGGCGTGCGAAATAAACGTGTTCAAATATGCAGGGCACCAATTGAGTTCGCGCAGCGCACTGATGCTTATAGACTTCACCGTCGTTGGATATAAAAATCGCTTCACCTGGCGCGACATCTGCTATGCGGGTAAAGCCCAAAATGTCTAAAGCTACAGATTCAGAAGCGATCATGTACTCAGTACCGCTTTCTACTTCTCTTGAGCCATAAACTAATGGGCGAATGCCATAAGGGTCACGAAAACCCAAAATGCCAGATCCAATGACCATTGCTACGACAGCGTAAGCACCCTTACAGCGCTGATGCACCGCACCAACCGCTTTAAACATTTCTGTGGGCGACGGATCCAATGCGTGCAGCATATTCAGTTCGTTAGCCAAAACATTGAGCAGAACTTCAGAATCACTGCTGGTGTTGATATGGCGCAGGTCCTCAAGAAACAGGTCTTTCTCTAACTCCCTTGCATTGGTCAAATTACCGTTGTGGGCAAGTGCGATACCATAGGGAGAGTTTACGTAAAGAGGCTGGGATTCTGCAGAACTGGAGGTGCCCGCAGTAGGATATCTACACTGGCCAAGGCCGATATGGCCTTTGAGTTGCTCCATATGATGATCCTGAAAAACATTACGCACTAAGCCATTGTCTTTACGCAGGTAGCAACGATGCCCGTCGCTTGTGACCATACCTGCCGCATCTTGCCCGCGATGTTGCAGCATCGTTAGAGCATCATAAATGTCTTGGTTAACGGCACCACGGCTTACTACACCGACGATTCCACACATAAACGGTCTCCTAGAACGAAAGCAAGTTAGTCAATATAAAGTTCGGGATCTTCAGGTATCGACACGTCGGAGTAATCAATACCCTGGCCGTCATCCTGCAATTGGTCAATTTCGTCTCCAAAACGACCAATCCCACTTAGAATTTCATCTTCGAATTCTAGAAAAGTATATTTCAATTCAGACTCTTCCCAGAACAAGGTTGCTGAGAAAAAGCTCTGAAACAGCATCAACATCACGGTGACCAAAAGCGCGCCTCTTAAGGCGCCGAAGCCGAAGCCGAGTAATCGATCGGTAGCAGACAGCCCCGTGGTTTCGATTACTTTGCCAGATGCCCACTGCAAGCCTTGACCTGCAATGAGTACAGCGAACAACACAATAACGAAAGCGGCAATTTGACTGAACTGACCACCACCGAGGTACTCGTCGTACTCAATCGCAAGGCCAGGACCAAAAACGATACCGGCAATAAAGCCGCCTATCCAGATCGCCAGCGACAAAGCTTCTTTTACCAATCCTCTGGTCAGGCCGATGATTGAGGAAATCACGACCAAGCCGATTATGACGTAATCTAAGTGGGCCATTTGCTCTTATCTCGCCTATTGAGTCATATCAACGACGATTGCATCAACGTCATATTTCTTTGCTAAAACGTCACGCATTTCGTCTGCGCCAGTATGACTCAGCAACGGCCCAACTGCGACACGATAACGAATTTTTTCGACCTTATTTACGCCACGCCCAACATCTAAAAACGAGGATACGAATGCTGCGCTGCCCTCTGTACGGAGTTTTTCTCGGAACGCTCGAGCGTTCTCCAGCTTAACAAAGGTCGCTAACTGCACTGCAAATACCGAGCTTGCAAATCGCACAGGCGTGAGTATGGGCTCGCCAAATAGCGTTCTATGGGGCTCGGTACTGAAGCCTTCGCTGTCCACTTTAGCGCGCAACTGGGTTACTCTTTTTACCGCATCCGTAGCTGGCACCACTTCATCGTAAATTGGGAAGCCTATTCCGCCCGCGTCGTTAGCAATGCTAGCCGGGGCGGAATTCATTTGTGCTTGGTCAAATATTTCGTGATCAGGCTCTGGCGAGGCGAGGCGCGTGGGGTTATCCAATAACATAGGCAATACAATGACAGCCAATGATCCCAAGAAGATGGCGCCGATTGTTCTGTAACGTATATTTTCCTGCATATGCTATTGCGCCAACCATGTGCTCTGTTCAACACAGTTAAATGAACCAAAAAGAAGAATAACACTCCCGGGCGACGTTGCCGACAACGCATGGTCCAGACCTTGCTGCATAGTGTCGAAACACGGCACAGAAGACAGGCTCATAGATTGCGCCAATTGATGGCTAGATAAAGCCCGCTCACCATGACTGCTAACCAATGCCCAAGGCGCATTTGAGTGCCCTGCAAGGGTCTTATATACCTGAGCATGATCCTTACCGTTCAACATGCAGCAAACAATATGCGCCGGTACAAGGCATCGCGTCTGTAACTCGTGCCAGAGAAAATTTACACCTGCGGCATTGTGCCCCACGTCATGAACACAAATACGGCCTTGAATATCCATAATATGCAAACGCCCCGGCATCATTCCTTGGCGCGCAACTTCACGAACGCAGCCTTCATTCAGCGTTATTATTGAATGCAAGGATGCACATGCTATGGCTAGATTATGTATGGGTAAGTTACCCAAAGGAATATCTACAAACTTGTAGCCTGGCATTTCTAACTGCCAATTTGCCTGCTTTGAATCAGCATTGATAATTAAGTCCGCCCCTACCTGCAATGGCACAAGGGACAATTGCGCACATGCGCTAAAAACACTCTGGGGCATGTCGGCCCCCAAGACCACCTGCTGTTGTCCTGCGCGCAGAATGCCCGCTTTTTCAGAACCAATCTGCTCGCGGGTGTCACCCAAATATTCTTGATGATCAAGCCCAATGCTGGTGATCACCGCGATATCGGCATCGACCACATTAAAAGCATCTAAGCGACCACCCAAACCAATTTCAAGAATGGCCACGTCCACTGCCGCATCTTTAAAACACCATAGAGCGGCCAGCGCGCTGAATTCAAAATAGGTTAACGGCAAATCTTTGCGCGCAGCTTCAACCGCGGCAAAGGCTGCGCATATTTTTGCATCGGATGCCTGTGCTCCAGAAATACGAATACGTTCATTGAAGCGGTTAATGTGCGGCGACAGTGTTGTGCCCACACTCACGCCGTGAGCTAGCAAAAGTGCCTCTATCGCGGTGGCAGTAGTACCCTTGCCATTGGTTCCGGCGATGGTGATTACCTTCGAGGCTGGGCAAGCAAGGTCAAGCCGTTGCAACATATCTTGCATGCGACTTAAACCCATATCTATTACTTGCTCATGTTGGCTAGAGATATGTGCCAACCAATTATTAAGGTCCGTCATCAGTTTTGTCGATCTAGTCCTTGCCGAATATCCGCAATGGTCTGTTGAAGAGATTTACCAATTACGTCTGGGTCCGTTCCCGCCGCCATTTTTTCCACTAAAACACTGCCAACTACCACGCCGTCTGCATGCTCGCTTAAGGCTGCTGCTGTTTGCGCATCGCGGATACCAAAGCCAACACAAAGTGGTATATCCGTTGTGGCCCGGAGTTCACTGGTTCGAATGCCCACTTCATCTGTACGCAAGTTACCTGCGCCAGTAATCCCTTTAAGCGAGACGTAATAAATGAACCCTGATGCTTTGCTGATAATTTCAGCAGCACGAACCTGGGTAGTGGTTGGCGCAATGAGGTAGATTAAGTCCATACCATTGGCCGCCAGCTGGGCTTGCAGCTCACTACCCTCTTCCGGCGGCAGATTAACCATAATTAAACCGTCAACACCGGCTTGGGCAGCTTTTTGAGCAAAGTCCTGCATGGCCAGAACAGAGTTCAGATAACCCATTAAAATAATCGGTGTTTGACTGTCTTGTTGACGAAATTCAGTGACCATGACCAAGACCTGCTTTAAGGTGATGCCACCCGCTAGCGCTCGCTCATTAGCAGCTTGAATAGTTGGTCCTTCTGCCTCTGGATCTGAAAACGGAATACCTAACTCGAGCAAATCTGCTCCGCCGGCAACCAAAGCATGCAGTCCTGCCACGGTAAACTCAGGGCTTGGATCGCCTGCCGTAATAAAACTGATGAGCGCTTTGCGCCCCTGCTCTTTAAGCTGAGCAAAGGTTCTCTTTATGCGGGTATCAGGCCCGGTATTTGTCTCAGCAGTGATCATGTCAAAGTGATCCCATCTATATCGGCAACAGTAAGAATGTCCTTATCACCGCGGCCACTGAGATTGACCAAAATAATATCGTCTTTGCTCATCTTCGGCGCGTTAGCCACTACCCACGCCAAAGCATGACTGGTCTCCAGCGCTGGCAATATGCCTTCGCGCTGGTTGAGCATACGAAAGGCCTGCATCGCTTCGTCATCAGTGGCACTTGAGTAGGTAGCGCGGCCAATGTCTTTTAAGTAAGAATGCTCGGGCCCTACACCAGGATAATCTAGGCCTGCGGAAATTGAATGCGTTTCCATAATTTGGCCATCGTCATCAGACATCAGATAAGAACGATTGCCATGTAAGACGCCGACTTTGCCATCATTGAGAGGGGCTGCATGTGCGCCGCTGTCAATTCCATGGCCACCCGCTTCAACCCCAACAAGGTCTACATCTACATCATTTATAAAGGGGTGAAATATCCCCATGGCATTTGAGCCGCCGCCTACACAGGCAACAACAACATTTGGCAACCGGCCTTCTTGCTCAAGCATTTGCGCCCTCGCCTCTTGACCAATGATGGAAGCAAAATCTCGCACCACCATCGGATAAGGATGCGGTCCAGCGACGGTACCGATGATGTAGTGGGTATTGTCAACGTTAGTAACCCAATCGCGCATCGCTTCGTTCATAGCATCTTTGAGGGTTTTCGAACCTGAAGTAACCGGTATAACCCGTGCGCCCATGAGCTTCATTCGATAGACATTAAGGCTTTGGCGACGCACATCCTCTTCGCCCATGTAAATGTCACATTCAAGACCAAGTCGAGCGGCCACGGTAGCGGTTGCCACACCGTGTTGACCGGCACCGGTTTCCGCAATCACACGAGGCTTGCCCATACGTTTAGCTAAAAGCGCCTGGCCAACGGTGTTACAGACTTTATGCGCGCCAGTATGGTTAAGGTCTTCGCGCTTTAAATAAATGGCTGCGCCACCTAGCTCGGCGGTCATTCGCTCGGCCAAATACAATGGCGTTGGGCGACCCACATAATGGGTCAAATCGTGATGTAACTCGCGTTTGAACTCAGGATCATGCTTCATTTGCTCATAAAGAGCCGCAAATTCATCTAACGCGTGGGTTAGCGTTTCAGCGACAAAGCGTCCGCCGAATTCACCAAAGTGCCCATCGTCAGTAGGCTGAGAATAGTTACTACCTTCAAGTACTTCAGACATTTTTTGCTTCCTTAATAAATCGTCGAACAAGTTGTTGTTGCTTGACGCCTTTCACGCCATCTTCCACTCCGCCGCTGACGTCAACACCATATGGGCTGGTCTGAACAATGGCATTTGCAACATTTTCTACCGTTAAGCCACCAGCCAAAATCAGCCTAGTTTGACTATCTCGCGGCCATAACTGCCAATCAAATGTTTCGCCCGTACCACCCGCTTGGGTTGGGTGGTAGGTATCTAAAAGCAGCGCCCATGCTGCAGAATATTGTTTGTCTAAAGCAGCAAAATCTATCCCTTGCCGCATACTCAAGACTTTAATAAACGGTACATTGAAAGATTCGCAAAACTCTGGTGGCTCCGCCCCATGAAATTGCAAAATATCTAGCGGAACTACCTTGAGAACAGCCCTAACCTCGCTCTCTGTGTGGTTCACAAATAGGCCTATGCGGGCGCAATTTGGCGCATAATGAAATAACTCAGTACTAATGACCGCTGCAAGCTCCGGCGTAACTACTCGAGCGCTGTTAGCGTAAAAATTCAAGCCAATGGCGTCTACACCAGCATCGACAGCAAACTTGGCATCTGCTACCGATGTGATACCACAAATTTTACACCACATCGCAGTGTGAGTATGGGCGGTCAAAATACTTTCTCCTGATGTATTCCCATCATTGAGCTTTACTGTTGTTTGGATAAGCCGGATGTCTGGCATGCTGCCGTTTTGAGCATTTTCGGTAGCAAAACACTTGGACAATCGCTGCCGGTCGAGGATCACTATATTAGACCTTGAATAGACCCCAAGAAAGGGCTTTGCGGGCTTATCTTACGCATTGCGTTAATGTCTAAGTTTATCTTCGCTTAATCTAAGCCGCCTAAAACTGTGCTTTTAGGTCTTACTTCCTCACGCTAGGATCTTCGACCCTAAATCTTACATTTTGGTCCCAAGCTTATGTACTTAGCAAAGGCACCGAAGGCGGGGCTGGGAAATTGGCGCCGGGATAGCTGACATGGGTTAGATACAACCCTTGAGGAGGCGCAGTTGCGCCTAAACGCACGCGGTCTTTTAGCAACAGCAAGTCTCTGATTGAACGCGTAGGCGACCCCATACCTACATCTCGCAGGGCCGAGGCAATATTACGCACCATGTGCAATAGGAATGCGCTGGCATCAATTTCCATCACCACAAAATGCCCGTCACGCCGCACTTCACAGCGGTTTACTCGGCGCTTAGGGCTCAAAGACTGACAGCCTGCGGCGCGAAATGTGGTGAAATCATGTTCGCCAACCAACCATTGGGCCGCTCGGTGCATGGCATCCTGATCTAACCCTTCGGTGCACCATGCCAACCCGTCCACAAATGGGTTATACCGATGGCTGTCATAATAAATATAGTTATAGCGTCTGGCCGTGGCTGCGTAACGCGGATGAAAATTTTCTGGCGCCTGACGGACCCAGGCAACTTGGATAGATTTAGGCGTCAGTGAGTTGACCCCTTTGAGCCAAGAAGCTAACGGACGAATCGCCGTGGTGGTAAAACTAATTATCTGGCCCGTAGCATGAACACCTGCATCGGTGCGCCCGGCCGCGGCGATCCTTATGAGTTGAGCTGCAACCTGGCTCAGCGCCGCTTCGATATGCCCCTGCACAGTGGGTTGATCCATCTGGCGCTGCCAGCCATTAAACTCATCCCCACAATACTGAACGCACATGACATAGACAGTTTTTTTGGCTGACATGGCCTTTGCCACTGCGCCTAGTCTAGCGTCAGTCACGTAACTAGACCCTGCTCGAGCTATGTATCTTTCGCGTCATCTAACCCTTCGTCTATCCGCTCAATGATAGATTTAGCTAGGGCTTTTTGAGCATCATCGCCTTCTGCTACTACTTCATCTAGCATTTCCCGCGCCCCCCTTTCATCACCCATTTCCAAATAGGCTTCAGCCAACTTTAGTCGAGTTGTATAGGCTTCAGTATTAGAAGTCTCGTCAAGAGGTTGCTCATTGGTATCGAGCATTTCTAAAAAGGTTTCGTCCGTTTCCGGTTCTGCGGTCCCACCCTCGCTTGTATTGCTTGGTAAATCAGCTGTTCCCGGCTCTGTCGATTCAGGTGCAGAGATTGAAGGCTCATTTGCCGCCGGAGCTCCCTGGGGTTCTTTTTCGGCATCACGCTCAGTGTCTATCTCACCTTGATTCACAACCGACGCTGAATCTGCGTCTTCTGGCTGACTTTCTCTTAACCCATTTTCCAAGTCATTTTCAAAGTCGCTTTCTAAACTTGGTTCTGGGTCATCATCGCCGTTTGGTACGCGGTCATGTTCGCCCTCGGTCACTCTCTGGGTCTTACTCTCGGCGTCACTTTGCACGTCATAGTCACCTTCACCTTCAGCTTCAGCTTCAGCAACCCAGGTATCTTCTAGGCTTTTTTTCCTCGCTGCCATTTGACGCCGCAGCAGCATGACTACTATGAGAATTCCTAATACGCCGCCAGCGATTAGCCAAACTAATTGGGCCGAGTAACTACTCTGATTTTCCTCAGCCACCATTTGGTTTATTTGCTCGTTGACACTCTGGTCAACATTCACAGGCGCTGCACTGTCCAGAGCGTCTTCCTTTGGAGGGGTTGCTAAGACGCTACCGCCCTCAAATTCAGCATCCACAGGCAAAGGGCTGTCGCTGCCATCAATCAACTCAGACTCTTCAATAGATGCGCCAAAAGCATCTAGGCCTAAACTAGATCCCTGCGCAAAACCAGCATTTGGCGAACTTTCAGGCTGAAAAATTCGCACTTCGCCTTGGCGTTTCGCCGGTGGTAAATCGGCGCCTAACTCAACTTCTGCGGGCGGAGTTTTCTCACCAATTTTTGCACCACCCTTGGCACTGCTTCTGCCGCCAAGAAGCCACTCCGAGTGCTGAGCTTCGACGGCATCTAAAGCCGAGGCTTTAGGCACTGTCACTGCGTCCATAAAGTCAGGAATGCGCAGCCGGTAGCCGCTCTTGAGGCCGTTGATATTGCCTTTATTAAAAGCGCCTGGGTTGAGTCTTTGAATGGCTAACATTTGCTGCGCAACCGAAACCTGTGAGCCGTCTCGAGTACGCTTAGCCAACTGCCAGAGGTTATCTGAAGACGTGGTCAAAATGGTCTTATCCGCAGCCAAGGCACTTTGCGTAAAAGGCACACTCAAAGCCAAAGCCTTCAAGAGCTCTCCATTGCGCCAAGTAATACGTAGCAAAATATTCAGCTTTGGCTCGAGAAGAAGTCCCTTACTCCGAATATCAAGCCGCACCGATCCATTTGCCGTTTCCTTAAGCTGGAAGAGCAAGTCTCTGTGCACGGAATAATAGGCGACATCATTTTCTAGGTAGGCAGAACGGCTGGCCAACTGGATATCTAAAGTCGATAAATCGTTAGCCTCGACCTCAGGCAGCTCGACATAGCCGCTGACCCGCTGACCCACGACAGACTCAATGCTAACAGTCGCAAAATCCGCCGCACGCACAGTACCGCTAAATACCGAGATGCCCACAACACCTACAAAACCCACAAAACCAAAGATCAACGCAGTTAAACGGTTGAAACGAAAATCCATCATGCAATCAATTCCATAGTGCAATTAGTCACTTTATATCGCTGTACTAGCGCTTAGCCCACAACTTCATTAATTCCTCAGCAATCTGCACGCTGTTCAGCGCAGCGCCTTTACGCACGTTGTCTGCCACAACCCATAAATTGAGACCATTCGGATGCGAAATATCCTTGCGAATTCTACTGACAAAAATAGGATCAGTGCCCGCAGCATCTTTCACAGGCGTAGCAAACTCACCGTCGTTGCTGACTGTAAGGCCTGGGGCCGCGCTCAACAACTGCTTCGCCACTTCTACACTAATGGGCGTTTTTGTCTCAATGTGCACTGCTTCAGAATGGCCATAGAAAACCGGCACACGAACACAAGTAGGGTTAACCTGAATGTCGTCGTCTTCAAGAATTTTTTTCGTCTCCCAGACCATCTTCATTTCTTCTTTGGTATAGCCATTGTCCATAAACTTGTCGATTTGCGGCACCGCATTAAAGGCAATTTGCGCAGGCATAACGTTCACTTCAATAGACTGTCCATTGAGCAGGCTTGCAGTTTGCGCCGCCAGCTCTTTTATCCCACTGGTACCGGCACCAGAAACCGCTTGGTAGGTGGCAACATTAATTCGTGTAATGCCCACCGCGTCATGAATTGGCTTCAACGCTGCAACCATTTGAATGGTCGAGCAGTTTGGGTTGGCGATAATATTGCGCGCGGTGTAATCGGCCACCCGATGAGGATTTACCTCCGGCACAACTAATGGAATTTCATCGTCGTAACGAAAGTGTGAGGTATTGTCGATAACCACGCAGCCCTGGGCTGCTGCTTTAGGCGCAAATTCAGCAGAGATATCTCCCCCTGCTGAAAACAGTCCAATTTGCGTTTCGCTAAAATCAAACTCATCCAACCGTTTGATCATGATTGATTTGCCATGAAACTGGAGGCGTTTGCCCTCAGATCGCTCTGAAGCCAGCAAAAATAATTCTTTTACTGGAAATTTACGCTCCTGCAAAATTTCTAATAATGCTTCGCCTACAGCGCCACTAGCACCCGCAATCGCAACATTTACACCATCTTCTAAATACACGTTATTACCTTCGCTATAATTTTAAATCAGGCGCATTGGGCCTGACTTTTATAAATCTGACTAAAGAACCGGACTAAAGACGTTCTATGACTAACTCGCCCATTGTGCGACAGCCCACCACATCGTCACCAGGACCAGCTATATCCGCGGTGCGGTAACCTTCGGCTAATACCTGGGCCACGGCTCTATCGATGCTGTCCGCTGCGGCAGGCAGATCCAAGCTGTAGCGAAACATCATGCCTACCGACAAGATAGTCGCTAATGGATTGGCCATGTCTTTACCCGCAATATCTGGGGCCGTGCCGTGGACAGGCTCGTAAAGTCCGGTACCGCTAGCGGCTAATGATGCTGAGGGCAACATACCTAGACTGCCCGTCAACATTGCCGCAACGTCGGACAAAATATCGCCGAACATATTTGTCGTCACAATTACATCGAACTGCTTTGGTGCGCGGACTAATTGCATGGCCGCGTTGTCCACATACATATGCGAGAGTTCTACATCAGGGTAATCGCCAGCTATGGAATTGACCACCTCGCGCCAAAGTTGGCTGACCTCTAGCACATTGGCTTTATCCACTGAACACAGGCGTTTATTTCTCTTGCTGGCCAACTCAAAACCGCTGCGCGCAATACGCTCAATTTCATGCTCTGAATAAACCATGGTGTTAAAGCCAACACGCTCGTTGTCTCTGGTTTCAATACCGCGCGGTTCGCCAAAATAGATGCCACCAGTCAATTCACGGATGATCAGAATGTCTAAATCAGCTACCAGCTCTGGCTTCAGCGATGAGGCACTGGCTAAGGGGGCTGAGAGCAAAGCAGGTCGCAAGTTAGCGAACAAACCCAAGCCCTGCCGCAAACCTAGTAGCCCTTTCTCAGGTCGTGAGGCCATAGGTAAATCGTCCCACTTAGGTCCGCCCACGCCACCAAGAAGAACGGCATCGGCCGCCTTGGCTAATTCTAGAGTTTTAGCAGGTAATGGATCACCGCATTCATCAATAGCCACACCACCTACCAAACCGTGGGTAACAGTAATTTCGCAACCTTCCTGCTTTGCGGCAACATCCATTACAGCAATAGCTGGGGCAACCACTTCTTGACCAATGCCATCGCCTGGCAGTACAAGTACGTTTTTATTCATTATCGATTTTCCTCAAAATTCTTTACTAATTTGCCGCTAACCGCAGAGCAGGCTTTCACCCTCTAAACAACCAGGGCTGCGTGGCTTTATGCTTTGCTTCGAAGGTTTTGATTAATTCCACTTCGTCCAACGTCATGTCGATATCATCCATGCCGTTAAGCATCTTTTGCTTCAACGCAGGTTCTATTACAAAGTCGTATGAGCGCTCGCCGTCCGTCACTGTTTGGCTTTCTAGGTCAATGCGCAGAGTCAGATTCCCGTCTGACTTTGCAATCATTTCTTCTACAATTTTTGCATCTAAAACAATAGGTAGCACGCCATTCTTAAAGCAATTTCCGTGGAATATATCTGCAAAGCTTGGCGCTATTACAGCCCTAAATCCAAACTCTTTAAGCGCCCAAACCGCGTGCTCTCGAGACGAACCACAACCAAAATTATCCCTCGCTAAAAGAATTGAGGCACCTTGGTATTGCGGCAAATTAAGGACAAACTCGTGGTTAAGCTGCCGCTCATTTGGGGTCATTCCCATAGTACCTTGATCAAGAAACCGCCACGCATCAAATAGATAATCACCAAAGCCCGTGCGCTTAATAGATTTCAAATATTGCTTTGGAATAATTTGGTCTGTATCCACATTTGCCCGGTCTAGTGGTGCGGTTGTGCCATCAAGTTGAGTAAACGCATCCATTAGTTAATCTCCCTAACGTCAACAAAGTGCCCTGCGACGGCCGCAGCGGCTGCCATTGCCGGACTCACTAGGTGGGTCCTGCCGCCATAGCCCTGACGCCCTTCAAAGTTACGGTTAGAAGTAGAAGCGCAATGCTCGCCATCTCCCAATTGATCTGGATTCATGCCCAGACACATTGAGCAACCCGCCGCTCGCCACAAAAAACCGGCTTGCGTAAAAATATCCGCCAAGCCTTCTTTTTCAGCCTGTGCTTTAACCAAACCAGAACCTGGCACAACCAAGGCTTCCTTCACGTTGTCCGCTATACGACCGCCCTTAATCGCTGCCGCTGCTGCTCGCAGATCTTCAATACGTGCGTTCGTACAGGACCCAATAAAGACTCGATCGACCTTAATGTCGGTTATCTTTTGCCCCGGTCGCAAATCCATGTACTTTAACGCATGACCCGCTGACTCAGCTTGAATAGGGTCTTGCATCGCTTCTGGGTCCGGCACGCTACCATCAATACCGCAAACCATCTCAGGCGAAGTACCCCAGCTAACTTGAGGGGCAATGTCAGCTGCATCAATGTTTAACACCGAATCAAAAACGGCGTCTTCGTCGCTGATCAGCGTTCGCCAATAGACCACGGCCTGATCCCAAACTTCACCTTTAGGCGCAAAGGGTCGACCTTTGACGTAATCAATAGTGGTGTCGTCCACGGCAACCAGCCCAGCTCTCGCACCAGCCTCAATGGACATATTGCATAGAGTCATGCGGCCTTCCATAGATAAATCACGGATCGCCTGACCACGATATTCAATAGTATGACCAGTGGCACCTGCGGTACCTAGGCGTCCAATAATGGCTAAAACAAGGTCCTTTGCGGTGACATGCGGTGCCAGCTTGCCACTGACCTCTACAGCAAAATTCTTGGCCTTATTCTGCACCAAGCACTGCGTTGCCATGACATGCTCTACCTCAGAGGTGCCCACACCTTGAGCCAGCGCTGCAAAAGCACCATGGGTGGACGTATGCGAGTCGCCACACACAATGGTCATACCCGGCAGAGTCGCACCCTGTTCAGGGCCAACCACGTGCACAATACCTTGGCGAACGTCTTGAATATCAAATTGCTCAACACCAAATTTTTTACAGTTGTCGTCGAGAGTAAGCACCTGGGTTAACGCCACTTCGTCTGTAATGCCGGACAGGCCTAATTCACGACCGTCTGTGGGCACATTGTGGTCGGGGGTGGCCAGATTCGCATCTACCCGCCACAAAGGCCTATTGGCTAACTGCAAGCCCTCAAAGGCTTGGGGAGAAGTCACCTCGTGAAGCAGCTGTAGGTCTATATACAGTAAGCTATTACCGTCGACGCGCTGGCCTACATCGTGGGCCTGCCAAATTTTGTCATAAAGTGTCTGGGCCATAATTTTGGACTCTCTGAGAAATTTGGCGGCAGTGTATGTCTTGCTTAAGTATAAAACAAACGTATAATTTTTATCTTTTTAATAAAAATATGGAATGGGTTGGATAGATCGAATCCATACATCAAATAGCAACAATGGACGTTAACCCATGCAATTAGTTGAACTGCGAACCTTTCTCGCCGTAGCTGAAGAAAAATCCTTTTCTGCCGCCGCACAGCGCCTGTATATCACTCAGCCAGCAATCAGCAAGCGTATTCAATCCCTAGAAAATCACCTTGGCACCGCACTCTTCGACAGAATAGGCAAAAGAGTTTATCTCACCGAAGCAGGCAACCTACTCATTGAGCGCGCTGAGAAAATGCTGCGCTTGGCCAAAGACACTGAAAAAGAAATCTTTAATCTGAACGACACCATCAGTGGCCGCCTTAACTTGGCGACATCCCACCACATCGGCCTCCACCGCTTAGCGCCGGTACTCAAGGATTTCAGCAAACGCTATCCAGATGTGCAACTAGACATTCAATTTGAGGACTCCGAGGTGGCCTATCAAATGGTCAGATCCGGCCGAGTGGAATTGGCAGTCGTGACCCTTAACCCAGACCGAACAGACTTGGACGCTGACTTAATAACCACAACGGTATGGCACGACCCGTTAATATTTGTCAGCAGCGCGACCGAACCCCAAGCTACCACGATGAAGATACTGGCCAACCAGCCTTGTATTTTACCCGGCCTGGCCACTTATACAGGACGCATTGTCATGGATCGTTTTGCCCAAGCAGGATTGTCCCTAAAACCCACCCTTTCAACCAACTACTTAGAAACCATTGGCATGCTGGTCAGCGTGGGCCTTGGCTGGAGTGTATTACCGCAAAGTATGATGAGCGATTTGACCGCATTGGAGGTGCACTGCGAGCCTATATACAGAACTTTGGGCAGCGTCATCAACGGCAAACGCACGCTGTCTAATTCGGCATCTGCATTTCTTACCGTGCTCAATGACTATGCTGTAGAAGATGTTGCAGAGGATGCAACTCGCGCACCTTGAACTCAATTAAAACTAGGTGGTGAGGCTAGTCTTAGTCAGCTTTAAGCAGGCCTAGCTAGATTCGATTCAGATGGGCCTTGGGCGGACTACTTTATGCCCGGCGCACTGCCCATTTGTCCACGATGCCTAAGCAAATGATCCATTAGCACCAAGGCCACCATGGCCTCACCGATGGGTGTGGCGCGAATGCCTACACAAGGATCATGACGCCCCTTAGTAATGACCTCCACGGGGTTGCCATGAATATCAATAGATTGGCCCGGCGTAGTTAAACTGCTGGTCGGCTTCAGCGCCATCTTTAACACGATGTCTTGTCCGGAAGAAATACCACCCAAGATGCCGCCGGCATGATTGCTGGTAAAACCATTGGGCGTCATCTCGTCACGGTGCTCGGTGCCCCGTTGACCGGAGACTGCCATACCATCGCCGACTTCTACGCCCTTCACTGCATTAATACCCATGAGTGCACTGGCAAGGTCAGCATCAAGCCGACTAAACACAGGCTCGCCCAGACCTACAGGTACGCCTTTTGCTAGCACAGAAACTTCAGCGCCAATGGAATCACCTTGACGACGCATGTCATCTATTAGTTTAGCTATGTCGTCTAACTTACTGGAATCTGGGCAAAAAAAAGGATTTTCATTTACGATATTTAGATCAATTGGCTCGGGTCTGATATGACCTATGGCAGACAAATAGCCGTGGATAGAAATACCATTCTGCTCCTTCAAATACTTTTTCGCTATGGCACCGGCGGCCACACGCATAGTGGTTTCTCTAGCAGAGGAGCGACCACCACCTCGATAATCTCGAATACCGTACTTATTCTGATAGGTGTAATCCGCATGAGCTGGCCGAAATATGTCCTTGATGGCACCATAGTCCTTGCTCTTTTGGTCTTCGTTTTCTACCAACAAACCAATTGGCGTGCCGGTCGTGCGCCCTTCAAACACACCGGACAAGATGCGTACGCGATCGCCCTCTTTGCGCTGAGTGGTGTACTTGGACTGGCCTGGCTTACGGCGATCTAGATCCGGCTGAATATCCTCTTCAGTCAGTTCAAGTCCTGGAGGACAACCGTCGACAATTGCGCCCAAGGCAATGCCATGACTTTCGCCAAAAGTTGTCACTGTAAAGAGTTGCCCGAAGCTGTTACCCGCCATTTATTATCCTTTAATTGTCCTGCTGACCCTTGCTCAGTATTGATGCATCTTATTGTGTTCTGGTGAGTCAGACACTAACTATTGCGCGCCGCAGTATGAGAACACAAAGCCTCACCTTCAAGTAAAAACACACCCTCCCCACCGTGTGGTAAATCCAACCACTCAATGGGCAAATCGGTATGCTTACGATTAACCGCCCCCGAACTGGCACCTACCTCGCAGATAAACGCACCGTTGTCCGCCAATTGCTCTGGTAGCACACGCAAAAAATCATCTACCAGCAGCAGACCATCATCGCCACCGGCCAAGCCTCGCACGGGCTCGTGGCGGTACTCAGCAGGCAAAACCTGCATATCGGCTTTATCTACGTAGGGGGGATTAGTAATGATTAAATCCCACCCCGGCTGCAAGCCTGCAAATAGCTGCGTCGCATCACCCTCTAGCACCGTTACCCGATCTTCTAGAGCATGCAATTGTACATTCTCACGAGCCAAGGCAGCGGCGACTGGATCTAATTCCACCAATGTCACCAGAGCTTGCGGAAATCTGTGAGCTGCAACGATACCCAAGCAACCGCTACCACTGCATAAATCCAAAATGCGCCGGACCTGTTTGGGCAACCAGGGTTGCTCTGGCCCATCGAGCAAATAGCCAATAGGCGACCTTGGAACCACTACGCCGGGCTCGAGCAAAAATTCGTAGCCCATAAACTGACAACAGCCCAGCAAGTAAGCCAAAGGCATACGCTGCTCAATGCGCTGGTCGCTAAGCGCAAGAACCTCTTCAACCTGTTCAGCACTAACGCTCAGTGCCAAAGACGATTCATCGTCGGCGCTGTCAGTCATCCACAGCACGAGATACACCGCCTCATCCCAGGCATTATCAGTGCCGTGCCCGTAGCTGAGATTAGCGCTGGCAAAACGTTGGTGCACCTGATCAATAAGCTGACCTACACTCGAGGCTACTGCTGTTATCTGTGTCATTTACTTAGTTCATCCGAATCAATATTGAGCCAGTCAGCGGGGTCAGCAAATTCGGCATCTGCTCCTTCATCACTGCCCATCAGCTGGCTGATCACTTCACTAATACCCGCACCTTGATAAAGAATCTGATAAAGGCCATCGACCAAAGGCATGTAGACCTCACGCTCTTTGCTCTTGGTATAAACAACTTCCAAGGTGAATACCCCTTCAGCCAGTTTCCCAAGGTCGTCGGAGGCCTGCTCAACAGACAGCCCCTGGGCCACTTTAAAACCCAACTGATAGTTACGGCTTAAAGGCGAAGAACAAGTAACTAAAAGATCGCCAACACCCGCTAAGCCTAAGAAAGTAAAAGGATTTCCACCCATAGAAACTGCAAACCGACTCATTTCCGCCAGGGCCCTAGTGATTAACAAACCAACGGTGTTTTGACCCACCCCTAAGCCCGCAGCGAGGCCACAGATAATGGCGTAAATATTTTTCAGTGCGCCGGCCAGTTCCACCCCGTAGACATCAGAGCTGGCATAGACACGTAAGGTATCACTGCGCATCACTTCTTGGACCAGCACTCCAGCAGCGGCATCACGGGTGGCTATAACGGTACCCGTATACTGCTGATCGGCAATTTCTTCGGCAAAATTCGGCCCAGAAATTGCACCTACCCGAGTACTTGGCGTGTACTCCTCAAGCAACTGACTCATTAGGCGAAAGCCATCGGCGTAAATACCTTTGGTCGCGCTAATAAGAACATCCGAAGATGCAATATGTGGCGCAATTTGCTCACACACTTGCTTAAAACTATGACTGGGGACCGCAACAAAAATCAGCGCAGAGGCCTCTGCGGCTAATGCCAAATCACCGGTTGGATGAATCATGTCATGCAACTTATGGCCTGGCAGGTAACGCCGATTTTCTCTGTGCATAAGCGTATCTTGGACCTGCTCGGCATCGCGCATCCATAGGTATGTCTTGTGCCCATTGCGAGCAACAATATTGGCAACCGCTGTGCCGAAATTACCGCCTCCGATAATCGCTATTTGCATAATTTTCACGGCTCTCTGAGCGTTGGATTAATTGGCATATTGTCCATACAAATACCACGTATAGATAGCGACTATGACAACACATTGGGATTTAGATAAACCGACCGGTAATAACCCTTGAGAGCTAGCAATTGCTGCGGTTACGCGAGCGCTGTAAAAAGACTAGCGGACAAGTTTATCCAGAAGCTGGACCAGCAAGCGGACTAAGATACAGGCCGAACTCCGACGCCATGATGCCTGGGCACCTAGCCAAGAAAAGTGCTGTAAGGTGTAAAAGCTGTGCTAAAGCCAACCCGCATTGAGGCAATAGGATTCAATGCGGAGGTGGCTCTAGGTTTAGCGTTAGGCTCAGCGCTAGCTAAATGCAGTCATTAAAGCAGTTCTAACAACAGCCTATTCAGGCGCTCTACATAGCCTGCAGGGTCTTGCAGAGACCCGCCTTCTGCCAAGCTGGCTTGGTCAAATAGCACGCCTACTAGCTCGGCAAAGCGGTCTTCGTCCACTTCGTTTTCTAAGCGCTCAACCAGCGGGTGGTTTGGGTTAAACTCAAAGAAGGGTTTGCTCTCAGGCATGCTCTGGCCACTGGCCTCCATAATGCGGCGCATCTGAATGCCCATGGCATCTTCGGACAGCACCAAGCAGGCTGGAGATCCGGTGAGGCGCTTGGAAGGACGTACGCCTTTGACCTTCTCACCCACCACTGCGGTAATGCGCTCAACCAACGGATGCTCGTCTTCGTCCTTATCTTTAGCTTCATCGTCGCTGTCTTTCGCGGCATCTTCACCCGGCAGAGTAACGTCACCACGCATAACATCGACAAACTTTGTATCTTCATAATCGGTTAACGAGGACATCAGCCACTCATCAATACGATCGAATAACACTAATACTTCTACCCCACGCTCCTTGAATATCTCAAGGTGCGGGCTGCGACTGGCGGTCTCGTAAGCTTCCGCACAGATGTAATAAATCGTATCTTGGCCTTCTACCTTACGCTCAAGGTACTGATCTAGGCCAACAACTTTCTTACCGCTCTCAACGCTTTCATGGGTGGAAGCAAAACGCAGTAACTTGGTTAATGAGGCTCTGTTAGCAAAATCTTCGCCAGCACCTTCTTTAAGAACTTCACCAAACTCGTCCCAAAACAGCTGGTACTGCTCAGGGTCTTTTTTGGCCATGTCTTCAAGCATGGATAAAACACGCTTGGTCACTGCGTTGCGAATGGAAGTAACGCGGTCATCTTGCTGCAAAATCTCCCGCGAAACGTTCAACGGCAGGTCATTGGAATCAATAACACCTTTTACGAAGCGCAGATACAGCGGCAAGAACTGCTCCGCGTCATCCATAATAAAGACACGCTGAACGTAGAGTTTTAGGCCTTTTGGCACTTCACGATTGTACAAATCAAAAGGCGCACGCTTAGGCACATAGACTAGGCTTGTGTACTCAAACTTACCTTCAACCCGGTTATGACTCCACGCCAATGGCTCTTCAAAGTCGTGGGAAATGTGCTTATAGAACTCTTGGTATTCGGCATCTTCAACTTCTGAGCGAGAACGCGTCCACAATGCTTGAGCCGAGTTAACTGCCTCAAATTCTCCTTCAGGAGTCTCGCTGCCCTCTTCAGCTGGCGCTGATTGACTAAGCATTCGCACAGGCACGCCGATGTGATCAGAGTATCTAATGACGATGTTACGCAAACGAAAATCTTCCGCAAAATCTAGCGCATCGTCTTTAAGGTGCAAAATCACCTGAGTACCACGAACCAGACCTTCAGCCACTTCTAAGCTATAAGCGTCCTCGCCAGTAGATTGCCAACGGACACCGTCGCCGCCTTGAGCGCTAAGCGTACAGACCTCTACCTTGTCCGCCACCATAAAGGCGCTGTAAAAGCCTACACCAAACTGGCCAATCAATTGCGAGTCAGACTTTTGGTCACCCGTTAAATTGGACAAGAACTCGGCAGTACCAGACTTGGCTATGGTACCAAGGTGGGCAATCACCTCATCACGGTTCATACCAATGCCGTTGTCGAAGATGGTCAGCGTTTTAGCGTCGGCATCAAATGAGATATCTATATGAAATTCACTGTCGTCGCCCAACAAACTTTGATCTTCAATAGACAAAAAGCGCAACTTGTCGATGGCATCAGAGGCGTTGGAGATCAATTCGCGGAGAAAAATTTCACGGTTTGAATAAAGAGAGTGGATCATTAACTGAAGCAGCTGTTTGGCTTCGGTTTGAAAATTAAGGGTTTCGCTTTGTGCTTCGCTCATTTGGTTTCCTTCCCATCATGTGATCGTTGCAGTTGGCCTCGAATATGGGGTTGGCTGGTGCAAAATCAACGGCAAGGCGTTCTAAATAGAAGATATTTTTATCAATCGGTGCAATTACCACAGCACCGAGAAGTTAATCAGTGGCATTTACAATAAAGCTCACCACTTTGAGTACGTTACACAGATGAGCTTATGCAATCTCTTTTGCGTTGGGCGAACAGCGCCCCCCAGATACAAAAACGCCTCGACCCAAAGAATTTGGCATCGAGGCGTCTTAATTTTAAGGCACTGCAACCAGCGAGCTAGTATGCCTAACTCTAATTACGGCCTTAAATTACTAACTCGGCGCTATTTCCAGCCGGTTACTTCGGCCAGTGCTTCACCAATTTCTGCCAAGCTGCGTACGGTACGCACACCAGCATCGGAAAGTGCAGCAAACTTGTCGTCCGCAGTACCTTTACCGCCCGCAATAATTGCACCGGCATGGCCCATGCGCTTACCAGGAGGCGCTGTGACGCCTGCGATGTAGCTGACAACCGGCTTAGTGACATGAGCTTTAATAAAGGCCGCAGCCTCTTCTTCAGCATTACCACCAATCTCACCCACCATGACTATGGCTTCAGTCTGATCATCGGCCTCAAATAACTTGAGGATGTCTATAAAGTGACTGCCAGGAATTGGATCGCCACCGATACCTACACAGGTGCTTTGCCCATAACCACGATCGGTAGTTTGCTTAACCGCTTCGTAGGTCAATGTGCCAGAGCGAGAAACAATACCCACCTTACCCGGCAGGTGAATGTCGCCTGGCATAATGCCAATCTTGCATTCGCCTGGGGTGATCACACCTGGGCAATTGGGCCCGATCATACGCGCATTGGTTATCTCTAGGCGCGCCTTCACAGCCAACATATCCAAAGTAGGAATGCCTTCGGTGATACAAACGATGAGCTCAATACCTGCATCTAAAGCCTCCAGAATAGAGTCTTTACAGAAGCTAGCTGGCACGTAGATTACCGTCGCTGTTGCGCCGGTTGCAGCTACTGCGTCAGCAACAGTATTGAATACAGGAAGGCCCAAATGCGTTGAGCCACCTTTGCCCGGTGTTACACCGCCAACCAATTGAGTACCGTATGCCAGAGCTTGCTCACTGTGCAGCGTACCTTGAGAACCGGTAAATCCTTGGCAGATAACCTTGGTATCTTTATTGATCAATATGCTCATGACTTTCCTCCGGCAGCAGCAACTGCTTTTTCGGCAGCATCAACCAATGAATCTGCAGGAATAATGTTCAGCCCGCTATCGGCCAATGTTTTTCTGCCCAGCTCTGAGTTATTACCTTCAAACCGCACAACAACAGGCACTTCAACACCCACTTCTTGCACCGCGCCAATAATACCTTCAGCAATGGTTGCGCAACTTACGATACCGCCAAAAATGTTGATCAACACTGCTTGCACAGCTTTGTCAGAAAGAATGATCTTAAACGCTTCGGAAACTGCTTCTTTGGTCGCACCACCACCCACATCGAGGAAATTGGCTGGGTTACCGCCATGCAGTTTAACCAAGTCCATTGTGCCCATAGCAAGACCTGCGCCGTTAACCATGCAACCAATGTTGCCGTCTAAGGCGACATAGTTAAGGTTATACTCTGCCGCTTGAGCTTCACGTTCGTCTTCCTGAGACGGATCATTCATCGCCGCAATAGCACCTTGTCTGTACAGCGCGTTGCCGTCGATATTGATCTTGGCATCTAAACAGTGAATGTTACCGTCAGTGGTCACAACAAGAGGGTTAATCTCTAACAGTGAGCAGTCAGTTTCTTCAAACAATTTAGCCAAACCCATAAAAAGGTTAGCGAACTGTCTAATTTGCACACCCTCCAAACCCAACTTAAATGCAAGCTCACGACCTTGGTAAGGTTGCGCGCCAACAAATGGATCTATGGTTGCGCGAAGAATTTTTTCTGGCGTTTCTTCAGCAACAGTTTCAATCTCAACGCCGCCTTCAGTTGAAGCCATAAATACAACGCGACGGCTGCCACGATCAATTACTGCGCTCAAATAAAGCTCTTTTTCGATATCAGTGCAGCTTTCAACGTAAATTTTACTTACTGGCTGACCGTTTTCGTCTGTCTGAATGGTGACTAGATTTTTACCTACCCACTGATCAGCAAACGCGCGAATTTCTTCTAAGGAATCAACTACTTTGACGCCCCCTGCTTTACCCCGTCCACCAGCGTGCACTTGGAC
>OJIR01000138.1_pt1 | contig 25500 bp, 18 predicted proteins | sample 1595711 | NCBI WGS metagenome assembly OJIR01 (sample SAMN05416846, study PRJEB24817) | seawater metagenome | isolation source: Sea water | place: Canada:Atlantic | collected 2013-07
TTCATGTCACGGCAGACCAATGCCAAATGGTTTATTCCGCGAATCTCAAATTTTTTATTAGTTTGCATAAGCCTTCCTTCGCATAAAGTTTGGACCAGCCAAAGATAACTAGCCTAGGGTAGCAATATAACCCCAAACTTAGACAACGCATGTTCTGTTCTTCCTCTCCCTCTTACCCCTTGCGGAATAAAAGTATTCAAGGGCGGACCTGTATCATTGACACTTGACCGCTGCCCCCAAAAACCTAAATAACAATGCCACTCTCAATAGTGTCTTTGTCCAACTCAGTGCCATCAAACAAGTATATTTGTTCAACCTGATAAGCTGCACCATTATACCAATTGTTAATCGACAAGTTTTCGCTATTGCCTGCATCGTCAGTAACACTTGCCACCAAGCTATTACCCGAACGAGACCACAAAAGATCATCAGCGGTAATACCTTCACCAAAAACCAAAGTGTCTTGGTGATTTAAATCACCCGTGTCCACACTGTTATAATCATTAATGTTGTCACTGCCCTCACCAAAACCCCAATGATAAGTGTCGTTGCCGGCATCGCCTTGAAGGCTATCGTTGCCTGCCCCTCCTAGTAAAGTGTCATCGCCCAATCCACCGTATAACCGATCATTGCCGAAGCCACCTTCCAAACGGTCGTCGCCACTGTTACCGCTAAGAGAGTCATTTCCTGCTAACCCTAAAATGTGATCATCACGGAGCGAAAACCCCGCCAAATTATCGCTTCTTTCAGTACCCAAAATCACTGCCGAGGCCGAAATTTCGGCATTATTTAATACGGAACCATCCGCCAGCTTCACTTCTTCTACCTTATACACATCATTCAAATACCAGCTATACAACGTCAGACTCTGAGTATTACCCTGATTATCAGCGACGTTGGCAACCAAATTGCTAGCAACTCGAGTCCACAAAAGATCATCAACAGCAATGCCTTCCCCAAACACTAACGTGTCTCGGTGATCTTCATTATTTTTATCAGCATCGTTAAAGTCGCTAATAAAATCGTTTCCGTCACCGATGCCCCAATGGTAGGTGTCGTTGCCGGCATCGCCCTGCAGACGGTCATCGCCAGCACTACCGATAAGCGTGTCGTTGCCCATACCACCTAATAAGCGATCATTACCTAAACCGCCGTCTAAACGATCATCGCCACTGTAGCCATTAAGGTAGTCATTACCTGCAAGACCTTGAATGCGATCATTGGTGTTGTTAAAACCAGACAGAGTGTCTCTATTTTCTGTGCCCAAAATGATTATGGAAGCCTCAACCTCTGCTTTATCAAGCACTGTGCCGTCTGCCAACTGCAACCGTTCAACCTGATAAATAGATCCACTGAACCAACTGCTCAGGGTTAAGCTTTGAGAAATGCCATCATCGTTAGTAATTGTAGCCACAAGACTCGTACTCGACCGAGTCCAAACAATATCTTCAGCGGCAATACCCTCTCCAAACACCAATGTGTCTTGATGATCAGGATTATTTCTATCGGTATTATCAAAATCGAGAACACTGTCGTTGCCACCTCCAATACCCCAATGATAAATGTCATTGCCGGCATCGCCTTGCAGACGGTCATCGCCAGCACCACCGATAAGCGTGTCGTTGCCCACACCACCTAATAAGCGATCATTACCTAAACCGCCGTCTAAACGATCATCGCCACTGTAGCCATTAAGGTAGTCATTACCTGCAAGACCTTGAATGCGATCATTGGTGTTGTTAAAACCAGACAGAGTGTCTCTATTTTCTGTGCCCAAAATGATTATGGAAGCCTCAACCTCTGCTTTATCAAGCACTGTGCCGTCTGCCAGCTGCAACCGCTCTACTTGATAGAACGCGCCACTGAACCAACTGCTAAAAGTTAAGCTTTGGGTAGTCCCATCGTCATTAGTAACTGTGGCAACAAGACTGCTACTCGACCGCGTCCAAGTAATGTCTTCAGCGGCAATACCCTCTCCAAACACCAATGTGTCTTGATGATCAGGATTACTTCTATCGGTGGCGTCAAAGTCAGTAATGTTGTCATTGCCATCACCCAAACCCCAGTAATAGGTGTCGTTGCCTGCATCGCCTTGCAGTGTATCGTTACCAGCACCACCAATTAGCGTGTCATTACCCGTGCCACCGAGTAAGCGATCGTTGCCAATCCCACCCTTTAAGCGGTCATCGCCACTGTAGCCATTAAGGTAGTCATTACCTGCAAGACCTTGAATACGATCATTACTGTCTCTAAAACCATACAAATAGTCATTATTTGCGGTACCAGAAATTACTATTGAAGCTTCAACCTCCGCTTTATCAAGCACTGTGCCGTCTGCCAGCTGCAACCGCTCTACTTGATAGAACGCGCCACTGAACCAACTGCTAAAAGTTAAGCTTTGAGAAATACCATCATCGTTAGTAATTGTAGCCACAAGACTGCTACTCGACCGCGTCCAAATAACGTCTTCAGCGGCAATACCCTCTCCAAAAACCACAGTATCTTGATGATCAGGATTACTTCTATCGGTGGCGTCAAAGTCAGTAATATTGTCATTACCATCGCCAATACCCCAACGGTAGGTATCGTTACCGGCATTACCTTGCAGTGTATCGTTGCCAGCACCACCAATTAGCGTGTCATTACCCGTGCCACCGAGTAAACGATCGTTGCCAATCCCACCCTTTAAGCGGTCATCGCCACTGTAGCCATTAAGGTAGTCATTACCTGCAAGACCTTGAATACGATCATCACTGTCTCTAAAACCATACAAATAGTCATTATTTGCGGTACCAGAAATCACTATTGAAGCTTCAACCTCCGCTTTATCAAGCACTGTACCGTCTGCCAACTGCAGCCGTTCAACCTGATAGTCGGAACCACTAAACCAACTGCTCAAAGTTAAGCTTTGAGATGTACCATCAGCATCAGCATCAGCATCAGTAACTGTAGCTACCAGACTCGTACCGGAGCGACGCCAGGTAATGTCTTCAGCGGTAATGCCTGCACCAAACACCAAAGTGTCTTGATGATCTGGGTCATTTTTGTCGGTATTGTCATTATCATTGATACTGTCATTACCATCACCAAGACCCCAGTAGTAAGTGTCGCTACCTGCATCCCCTTGCAGTGTATCGTTGCCTGCACCGCCATCTAGGTGGTCATTGCCACTACTCCCATAGAGATAATCGTTGCCCCCCAGCCCTAGAAGAGTGTCTTTGCTGTTAGCCAGGCCACGTAACGTCTCGTTATTTTGTGTACCTGCAATCACTGTGGAGGGTTCAAGGGCTGATTTATCTAACACCGTTCCATCTGCTAGCTGCAGGCGCTCAAGTTGATAACTGGTGTCGCTAAACCATCGGTTGATCGTTAAGCTTTGAGTGCTCCCATCATCGGTTGTGATTGTGGCTACAAAGTCAGCGCCAGAACGTGACCATACGATGTCCTCCTGTGCAATGCCTTCACCAAATATTAATGTATCTTCATGGGCCGAGTTTCTAACATCACCATAGTCGTAATCATTAATACTGTCGTTACCCTCACCAATACCCCAATAGTAAGTGTCGTTGCCAGCCCCGCCGCCTAGCGTGTCGTTACCTGCACCACCCTCTAAATGATCATTGCCACTGTCGCCACTTAGCACGTCATCACCGGCTAGGCCTAAGATGCGGTCATTGCTATTGGCAACGCCGCGCAAGTTATCATTATCTTCCGAGCCCAGAATTTGTGATGACGGCTCAATATCTGCTTTATTCAACGCTGCGCCATCGGCAAGTAGTATCTGCTCTAGCTGATAACTCTCACCGACAAACCAATTGGTCAGTGTCAAACTCTGAACATTGCCCTCACCGTCTGTAACGCTGGCAACAAGGTTAGCGCCAGCGCTTGACCAAGCGATACCCTCGGCAGTAATGCCCTCGCCAAATACCAGTGTATCTTTATGCTCAGGGTCACCTTTGTCGGCGGTATCCGCATCATTAATGCTGTCATTACCATCGCCAATACCCCAACGGTAGGTATCGTTACCGGCATTACCTTGCAGAGAATCGTCACCGCTACCTCCAACTAAGGTATCGTCTCCCGCTCCGCCTAGTAATCGGTCATTGCCAGCGCCACCATTTAAATGATCATCACCACTGTTGCCACTAAGGTAGTCGTTACCACCCAAGCCAAAAATCCGGTCATTACTATTGGCAAAGCCGCGCAAATTGTCAGCGCTTTCTGTACCCACGATGGCGACCAAAGCATGTATATCAGCTTTACCTAACACGCTACCGTCTGCCAACTGAAACAGGTTTATTTGATAAATTCCGCCACTAAACCAGTTGTACACAGTTAAGCTTTGCACGCCGCCTTCAGCATCAAGCACAGTGGCAATAAGGTTAGCCCCAGCGCGCGACCAAACAATATCTTCGGCTGCAATCCCCTCACCAAACATCACCTTATCGTGGTTTTCAGTTTCCGTATGGTAGCCAAGGATATAGCCGCTGACATTGTCATTACCGTCACCAATACCCCAGTGGTAGACGTCTTCGCCAACCCCGCCCTGCAAAGAGTCATTACCCGCACCACCGTTTAATGTATCGTCACCTACCCCGCCATAAAGACGATCATTGCCTGCGCCGCCGTCTAAACGATCGTTGCCAGAGTAGCCTCGCAAGGTGTCATTACCGGCTAAGCCGTGAACTACGTCGTTGCTGTTGGCAAACCCATTTAAGTTGTCATTTCCCGCAGTGCCAGAAATTACAATGGCTGCCTCAATTTCGGCTTTATCTAATATCGTGCCATCAGCCAATTGCAACCGCTCTAGTTGATGACTCTCACTGTAAAACCAATTCTGCACCGTCAAACTTTGAGTCGCACCGTCACCATCTGCAACACTGGCAACCAAATCGTAACCGGTGCGCGACCAGTCAATGGCTTCTAACGTAATACCCGGCCCAAAAATCAACGTGTCTTGATGCTCAGCGTTTGAATAGTCTACTCGATCAAAATCGCTAATGGTGTCATTGCCGTCACCCAAACCCCAATGATAAGTGTCGTTACCCGCTTCACCTTGCAAAAAGTCATTGCCAGCGTCGCCAAATAGCACATCGTTACCTATGCCACCGTAAAGAGTATCGTTACCCGCACCGCCGTTTAAACGATCGTTGCCAGAGTTACCTCTCAAGGTGTCATTACCGGCTAAGCCGTGAACTACGTCGTTGCTGTTGGCAAACCCATTTAAGTTGTCATTTCCCGCAGTGCCAGAAATTACAATGGCTGCCTCAATTTCGGCTTTATCTAATATCGTGCCATCAGCCAATTGCAACCGCTCTAGCTGGTTACTCGCGCTGTAAAACCAACCCTTCACCGTCAAACTTTGAGTAGCACCGTCACCATCTGCAACACTGGCAACCAAATCGTCGCCGGAGCGCGACCAACCAATGGCTTCTAACGTGATACCCGGCCCAAAAACCAACGTGTCTTGATGCTCAGCGTTTGAATAGTCTACTCGATCAAAATCACTAATGGTGTCATTGCCGTCACCCAAACCCCAATGATAAGTGTCGTTACCAGCTTCACCTTGAAGAAAGTCGTTGTCCGCTCCGCCGACCAACGTATCGTCGCCTAGGCCACCCATTAAGAAGTCATCGCCTTCACCACCATACAAACGGTCATCTCCGCTATTACCCCTAAGCGTGTCATCGCCAGCTAAACCGAAGAAACGACCATCGCTATCTGCAAAACCACTTAATTTATCGTCGGCGTCGGTACCCTTGATCTCTTTCGACGCCTCAACTACGACCGCCTTATCCAGCACCGTACCATCCGCCAGTTGCACCACTTCAATTTGATGAGTGGGGCCTAAAAACCAGCGCACCAAAGACAAGCTTTGAGTAATACCACTTTCATCGTCCACAACAGTGGCCACAAGATTAAATTCCGTGCGCGTCCACAGGATACTTTCAGCAGTGATACCTTGGCCAAAAATAAGGGTGTCTTGGTGCGTTGCATTAAAGTAATCGTCAGCATTGTTGTCATGGATAGAGTCATTACCATCACCAATACCCCAATGATAAATGTCATTACCCGCGTCTCCCCGAAGATAGTCAGAGCCAACGCCACCAAGCAACGTATCGTTACCTGTTCCACCGTGTAAAGTGTCGTCGCCACTGCCGCCTACCAAACGATCATCGCCAGCACCGCCAAACAATTGGTCGTTGTCGTCCCCGCCATAAAGTTGGTCATTGCCTGCCAAACCGTATAGCCGGTCGTTGCCCTGCCCACCGTAAAATTGATCGTCTCTTGCGGTACCACCTAAACGGTCATTGCCCCCAAAAGCAAAAATGATGAAGTTTTTGTCTTGGTCGGCATGGGGGCTTATTCGGCCATGGGTCGAATTACCATAAACTCCATGTTCCCCATGACCCGCATTTATACCGTCATTCAAAAAGTAAATTAGACTATCGGCGTCCCAAAGGTCGTGGGTGGAACTATCATCCACACGGGCCAACGCCGCCAATACCTGTTCGCCAACTTCTCCCAAAGATTTCAAATTGGCTGCTAAGTCTGCCAAGCGCAATCTATCGCTTTCCAGAAAAGACCCAAGAGGTAAGCTCTCTACTAACTGGCTGACATCTGCATCCAACAATTTTTCAGCGTCAGTGGGATCGGTTTGAAAAGTTATTTGCTGATAAATATCCTGATACTGCGCCTCTGCCGTTAACTGCGCGGAAACATATCTGGCCAAATCATGAAACAGGAAATTCAACAACACTGCTGCGTGGGGACCTGCTTGCCCAAAATGACCGTCCTGGTCATAGGCCTCTCCAGCGAACGCCTCTAGTACGGAAAGTTTTCGACCATCCTGTAATATACTTAATGCGTCCCTAATTTGACCTGGGATAGGTGACGTTGACGGATCCAAGCGATCAAATTCGCCATCGTCAAAAACACCAACCCAGCGGTATAACAACTCTGTGACCATTTCATGCCGAGTCTGTATATCATCTGTCTGCAGGAAATCCTCAACCAGTGCTTGCAGCTCTCCACTTTCATCTTCCACAATGGCTTGCTGCAAACTCACCACGGTACCGAAGCCTTGCACATTGGGCAGTGCGGCAATATTGTCCGGGATTTCTATGCTGTTTAGATTAACTGTTTGGGTTTTGTTAACCGCAAACCAAACGTCACTTACACCCGCAATGGTGCCGTCTGTGCGCGTATATTCTCCCAGCTGTAAGTGCCTGTTGCCGTGTTCATCAATATTAGTGACTCGATTGTTGTTGGCTACATAACCGGTTTGTATCGCACTAACCCCAGCTTCGCCTAAGCCTAATAGTTCGCCCTCTTGCACCACACCATCGCTATTGGCATCTCGCCAGACTCTCAGTTGGTCAAACGCATCATCATTGGCATCCACCGCACCATCGCCATTACTGTCTAGATCAGCCAGCGCCGCAAAACCGTTGGCAGCTAAATCACCATTATTGAGCTGGGTGTAATTACCAAAAAGCTCGCGGCCATTATCAATTTGCCCATTACCATTAATATCGCGCACCAGCAGACCATCATCGGCACCCGCCCAACCAGAGAGTTCAGCAAAACCATCGGCGTCTAAATCAAATTGAACACCACTGCTTTTTCCCAGCGTCTCAACACCATCACCATCCAAATCTAGTACCAAAGGGCTGTCATATTGTTCTGCTACGTTAATGCCCTCATGTATGGTGATTTGAATGCGATCCAAAGCAGCGGTGTTTTCCTCACCATTGATAAGATCGGAGAGCGTAGTCGTGTCTGAATTGGTTTCGGCTGCAAGCAGCCCATCAACAATTTTCTGTATTTTTTCCTCAAGCTCAGAGACATTGCCACCCAACTCGAAACTAAACACTTCAACCAGCTCAAGAACCCCTACAGTACCGGCTACCATTAGTGCAGTAACAGTAGCGGTCGCAACTTGCGTCCAGTCCTGTGCAGTTTCTGGGTCCGCAGAGTCATAAGGAAACACCCACTGACCAGGGGTCCCAGCCCACTCTAGTGGCGCCAACCCCAGGAATTTCGCGCCAACTTTAGCGTCATCGTTAATGATGTCCTGCAATTTTGGCAAGTCACCACCGCCCTCAATGACTCTCCCTAAAACGGCCCGTGCTATTTCATTTGATGCTTCTTGATACATATCGTCAGTTGGGATGTTTTCGCCATCAAACCCCATATATATAGACACATCCATATAGGTTGTAATGAACTGGGAAGCTGGACCCACGCCTGAATTAATTGCCGCTGCGTGGTGGAACCAACTGTTGCCACTGTAATCTGTACCCTCTGTTGCGCTTGCAATTACTCTATAAGCACTTTGGTAATCGCCAGTATCATAATAGTCAATAATCTGTTGCAACTGCTGTTGTGTTAATCGGTAACCTCTCATTTCACTTCCTCCGCCGAAAACCTACCCAACAATGTGCGTGTCTTCTCTTTCAGTAAGTGCGCTTGGTCCCACAAGCTTAGTGCAAACATATAGCTTGCAGACACTCCCTCAAAGACTTGTTGCTTGCAACTGAAACACGTAGGCGTGCCTGCATTTGAACATCGGAAGTAAAGCTCATTGCTCCCATCAGCATAGAAGTAGTAACTCTTGTGAGAGTTAGTATGATAAGTCGTCAAAAAACCCTTTGTGCTGCTGGAAACTATTTCTCGCTCGTAGCGTCTTAGATCATTTTCAAGACATGTTTTCGACGTATCAATAGCGTGTTTGCGGAGCATTGCTTGAACAGCAGTGCCTGCTCTCTCTGATATGTAGGTAGGAATGCCCTCGGCCGGAGGGCCTAACGAGTCGAAGTCAAACTTTAACGTAACAACATCTTGCTCCCCGCCGTCAAAATCTTCCTCATAAGAAAGATATTCATTAGGAATTTTGAAATGGCTGCCGGCAATAGACATTTCTGTTGGGTTTTGCTTGGGTTCGTTGCTACAAGCAAAGATTAGGAGCGCTGAAAGGGTGAAATATATCCACTTAAATTTTCGGCCTCGGACATTGCGAGCGACTCGGCCGGAGCTAGGCTGATCGCCGCCATCACTGCTTGCTCGCCGATCGCCCGTACCACGGTCCACTGAGTGCTCTTTATACACATCGCCAGCGAGTATGGCGTAGTCGGCTAAACTGATTTTAGTTGCAGTATTAGTGTCCATCATATCGTCCTTGGCATAAGCCATTATTGAGCGTCAGTTGGGTTGCTTTGTTGGGAAAGGTTTTCTTTTAGAGCGCTAAATAGAGAGTTTGGTGCGTATACCCACTGGTCATAGGCACTGACCCTTTGCATAAAGTCATTCGACATCTCAATTTGATGAGCAGTCGCTCTTGGTCTGTAATCAACAGCGCCATCAGCATAAAATGCTGGCGTCTCCACTATGATCTTTGTGTGTCTGGTCCTACCAAAACCGCCGCAAGTGGTCATACCAGACAAGTATTGAAGACCACGGATGAGATCTCGGTCGTACTCCATGACCGAATAATTACCAAGACTGCCCCTACTTTTTTCGCCATTGGCTACGCGAACTCTGTCCAACCCCATCCGATAACTGGAAGGCCCGGTCCCCCGACGAGCCATGCGATACAAGAAACCAGGCTTGTCGTTCTTGCGCTGGGAATACATAAGTAACTTGGACTTGTGCCCGTAGCGACTGTCATGTCTTGTCGACGAGTTCCATGGCAGGTTGGTGGTGCTGTGCATGTATATGTCTACAATGCAGGCCGGAGCTGGTCGGCAGTTTTCTAGGTTGCTGAAGTAACCACACTTAGTGCCCAAATAGTCCCAGTCCACTCGGTAGGCCACGGCCTCTGCGCCCTGCAACTGCGGGTCTATCCACTGAGCTGGCAAGTTGTAGCGCTGCGCAAAATCCGCGCTATAAGCCCATACATGATCGTCTTGATACTTTGTGTCCTCACCCTCCGGCAAAAACAACTCTGCATAGTGCTCAGCTTGTTGGTGCCATGCTTTGATCTCGCTGATCAATACTGCTGGAATATTAATGCTGTAAGGACTACTGGTGTCACCTAGTAATAGACGATGACCGTCGTTTTGCTCAAGACCTGTGAGTTGTGCGCAGTTAAAACTGACGCTGAGGTAGTTCAGTGCTCGGTAAACCTCTTTGTCGTAGGCAACAAAGTCGCCGCTTACAAGCGCCGCATCTTGCCCACGCGCCAGCGCCACGCCATTAATCGGCTTAAGCACACGGGGTTGACCTATACGCGCATTCAACCAGCGCTCAGATTTACGCCCATACAGGCTGTCGTGGGTGCGCTCGGTGAGCCACGGTATGCTCGGAGCGTCGCTGATATAGGCATCTACTACGCAAACGGGTTTGGGCCGACACTGAGAGTTATTGTCAGCATCGCCGGACTTGGCGGTAAGACAATGCACACCGCCCACATCCCAGTCCACCCGATAAGCCAGCGCTTCGGCACCCTTTATACTGTTGTCTACCCACTCCGGCGGCATACCAAAGCGCTCAGCAAACTCTGTGTTGTACACCCACAGGTGATAGTCCTTTCCGTAGGTACCCCGTTTGTTGGTCACCGCCCGACCTTGAGGCATGTTGCGCGCAAAGTAGTTATTAGAATGGACACGTGCTTGCTTAATATTAAAGCTGTTAACAATGCTTTTTTGTCGCGGCGTTTGAATGGTGCTGGTGAGCTCTTTTAAGGTACGGGTATAAAGACTGGCTGGAGCCTGGGTTTGCACAGCGATAGCGGTTGAGGATTGCTGATCGCTGCAGCCTGAAAGCGATAGAAGAGAAAAAATAACAAACACAATGCTTTGTGTGGCTTTACGCTTGTTAAAAATCAGGACCCAAAGCAACATTTTAAAAACCCTGTTAAACATTCCGTTTCCTCACGATTGATATTGATCTAGCACTGCTGCCCGTTGTTTAGCCTTAACCTCAATATTGCGGAGCGAAAAAGGTGATTATGACGACGCATCGACAAACCAATATTGCTACAAACAGGTTATACAACTCTCAACTCACCAAATTTTTTATATCACTTGAAAGGCATTTTATTTCAGACAAATGGTTTGCATCCGCTACCAGTTGACAACAAAGTTAGGTTAGTTTTGGTATCGCTGTCCAACTGCGCTAAATCAAACTTAATCGAACTAGATCGAACTAGGCCGCCTCGGGCGAATTTCGGCACGTGTGGAGTAGAAAATATTAGATCCGTGGGGAAACATTGTTCTCAAACAGAATCTAAAACTTTGAGAAAAATACAAAAGGCTGTGTGCAAGGGGAACATTAATGCCTTGGAAGGTTTGAGTGTTGCCTAACGCTGAGTAAGACTATTTAGACAATGAAAGAGCCCCAGGGCGAGTGCTACGAGCGAGGTTAAGCAAATGCGTCTACCACTGCCGCGTGCGATCGCAGACAGTGAATCCAGATTTGCACTATAGAAGTTTGAGGCTACTAAAGCTGCTACCCGCGAGTAGCAATATAACCCCAAACCTTGTCTGCACCCATGGCCGCGAGGCGGCTACCTAATTTTGCTTGCCAGTAAAATTCGTTGCCCCACTCATCGCGCCATGCCCACAATCTGCGGGTAAAGTGGTGTAATCGGTGCTCATAGGTAAAGCCCATTGCACCGTGCACCTGGTGCACTTGTTCAGCAACAATGCCTACTGCCTCGCCTACCCGCGCCTTACTGGCTGACACTTCATCTATAAAACGGTCAGTGCCTAGCGCATCTACTGCGGCATCCGCCGCACGCTGGGCGGCTGCAACCTCAGCAGCGACAACTGCCAAGCTGTGCTGAATGGCCTGAAACTTACTGATGGAGCGACCAAACTGGCTGCGCTCACTGGCAAACTGTAAACCTAAATCTAAGGTGGCTTGTAGCCCACCGGCCATTAAATTGGTGCGTGCCAGTGCCATTTGCGCGAAGGGCGAGTCTTCTAACTCAATTTCTCGCTCGGTACCCGCCAGCAAGAAGGTGTCGTGGGCTTCCCCTGCAAGATTACTTCCTTGCTCGTTAATACTGGGTGCACCCATAACCAATACTTTGTGACTGTCTGCTGCAACGCCTAATACCTTGTTAGCTTTGCGCCCCCAAGGTACTTGGTTAATTGAGGTGTCGTTTAACCGACCAATGCTGGCAAAGTCCAAGCCTGACACTGTTGTCTCAGAGGCCTCAGAGGACAACCATTGGTTAGACAGCAACACTTCTACCATAGGCAACGGGACCGAAAATCTGCCGCATACTTTTAGAAATGCGTAAAGGTCGGCGGCATCAGTACCACTGCCCGCTGAACCTAATTGGTGAAACCCATTTTCAACAATTTTTTCCCATAAATCTTGCGGGAAGGTACCTTGCTCAGCAGAATCTAAAAGGTTTTTTTGACAGTGATCGGCAAAAATTTTCTCTGCTGTATCAATAATAAGTTGTCTTGTGTCCATATCAACGTAACCCCAATCCGCGGGCAATGACGCCGCGTAAAATTTCTCGAGTACCGCCACGTAATGTAAAGGATGGCGACAGCAGTAAAGTTTCTTCAAACGTGTCGCGGAACAGTTTGTGTTTGGCGGGGTCTAGCTGACTTAGGTCAGGCACCACTAACCGCGCAACTTCCGGTAACACCTTCTCAAAATTATTACCCAGCTCTTTTACCAGCGCCGCTTCAACGCCTACGTCTTTACCCTGCTCCAGCATGCCGGCCACAGAAATAGACATACGCCGCAATGTCATAAAGTGCGACGCTAGACGACCAATGGCCGCAGCCTGATGCGGGCTGGGCTTGTCGCCACAAATACGCACCATTTCTACAAACACCCTGAAGGCTGAAAGAAAGCGTTCAGGGCCACTGCGCTCGTAGGCAAGCTCCGAGGTCACCTGCTGCCAGCCATTGCCCGGCTCACCCACAATGCGATCTTTAGGCACTAATACGTCTTCAAACACCACCTCGTTGAAATCTTCGCCACCTGCCATATTGCTAATGGGGCGAACCTTTGCGCCATCATTCTTTAGATCGACAATGATTTGTGAGAAACCCGCGTGGCGATTTTCTGAAGGGGCCTCGGTTCTGACTAAACAAATAATGTAATGGTTGCGATGGGCATCTGTGGTCCAAATTTTGGTGCCGTTAATGCGATAGGCATCACCCTCGGCCAGAGCAGTCGTACGCACTGAAGCTAAATCTGAACCGGTGTCCGGCTCACTCATACCAATAGAGAAGTAGCTTTGACCACTGGCAATGCCAGGCAAATAACGCTGGCGTTGTTCTGGGGTACCAAAACGCAGCAGTAGAGGACCACTTTGCCGATCGGCAATCCAGTGGGCACTGACAGGAGCACCAGCTGCTAGCAACTCTTCTGTTACAACCAAGCGTTCAAAATTGCTTTGCTCCGCACCTCCATACTGAGTGGGCCAGGTCATGCCAATCCAGCCTTGGGCACCTAGTTTGGCAGAAAATTCTGCGTCGTGACCGGTAACAAAATCTGAATTGGGTTGCGGCATATGATGCTGGTTATCAGCAACAAAATCACGCACCCGTTGCCGCAATACTTCGGATTCACTGTCTAGGGTTACTCGGTCAAATTGCAGCATTACTCTCCCCACTTCTTTATTAGATTTTTTCAGCCCTGACATTACTTCAGCCACCCAGGGTGTGCAAATCTAGACAGCGTTTGATAACTGTGGCCACGTTTTGGCTAGTGGGTTTTAAATCGCATTAAAATCAGCAACTTAGGCTTCAGCTAACGCCCATTAGTTCAGCGACAAAGTTCCTAGACAAAATGTGTCCTGATACACTTTTGGATGAAATTGCGCTTGAGTATTAGTCCTCTCCTCAAAGGTGTGGCACCATTAAGCCATGTTAGAACCAACCGACCTTAAATACGCCTTCGAGCCTGTTTTTACAGATATACGTGAACGCTCCACTGTTGTGGAACGCTTTATTGACCGCAATTTGTATCAAGTCTACATGGCGACCCTTTGGGCCAATGTAGTGCTCTCACCCAGCGAGGCTGGCATTGATGAAGAAGACTTAGAAGGACTACACGACTTAGTGGTGGATGAGTTGTCTGAGGTTTTGGGTAAAGGTACAGATCTAAAGACTGTGTTTGAGTTTATCAGCAGTAAGCCTGGTGAACAGGCCATGCTGGAAGCCAAGCTCAACCAGACCCACAAAGATCTGCTGCAGTATTTCTCGAGTATGATTTTAGACCCGGAAGGTCACGAGCGCTGGATGAGCGAAATCCGCGACAACATGAACAAGTAGCTTAGTCGACTGGGGACTGAGCCTTTCGGCACCACCCCACCAACAAGTTGTCAGAACGTTAGCCTAAAACATTTACTATAAGCTTGCGCTCTTTGACGTTATGTCGATGTTCCCAAAGAAATATCCCCTGCCAAACACCTAACGCCAGCTGCCCTTCAATTATCGGCACTGACAAGTTCACTGCGGTGATTGCACCCTTTATATGTGCGGGCATGTCATCTGGCCCCTCCTCAGTGTGGGTATAAAGCAGATCATCCTCAGGCACTAAGCGATCTAACCAGGTTGCTAAATCTGCTAACACCGCTGGGTCAGCATTTTCTTGGATAAGTATGCTGGCTGAGGTGTGCTGAATAAATACTGTAGCCAAACCTTCTGCAACACCGGCACCCTCAATGCAGGATTTAACCTGGGGCGTTATGTCATAAAGCCCTTGGCCATTAACCGCGACAGAAAACTTATGATTCATAAAGGACTCCAAAAAATGGGGGTTAGAAACTATTTTCTAAATAAAATATTGCTTCAATTGCACGAACGCAAAGGGTTCACTTCAACAGCAGAGTTTGTGGTCACACTCGGGCACAAACCACAACAACAGTTACATATGCCAGAGGCTGAGCACCGGAATGTAAGTGATCATAGCTAAAGCCACCAGCAAAATAAGCATAAATGGCAACGTTGCAGAATAAAGTTCTAGTAACGGTTTCTTAAAGCGGTAGCTGGCAATAAACAAATTCATGCCTACTGGTGGAGTGAAGTATCCAACCTGCATATTGGCCAAAAATATGATGCCCAAATGCACCGGGTGAATGCCGTAACCTACTGCAACAGGCAACAACAATGGCACCATAATGACCAATGCTGAGAAGATGTCTAACATCGCACCCAACGCTAGAAGTAAAATATTCAGCAGCAATAAGAAGCCAAGGGGGCTTTTGATATAAGTCTGCATAGAGACCATCAATTGCTGGGGTACTTCGGCGTCGACTAGGTAATTGGTGAAGCCAAGAGCAATACCCAAGATCATTAAGATACCGCCCACCATAACCATAGATTCCACTGCAACGCTGCCCAGTTGCTTAAAGGTTACTTCTTTATAAAGGACGACCTCAGCAAAAATAACATAGAGGGCTGTCACCGCAGCCGCTTCGGAAATTGCAAAGACACCACTGAACACACCTCCGAGTACAACGAAAGGTAATGGAATCTCCCAGCGAGCATCCCACAGCGCTGAACCTACGTTTGCCCAGGTAAACGGCACGCGAGGAATGACACCACCGCGGTGCTTCCATAAGGTCCAAGCTGAAAGCAGCACGAGCATTAAACACAATGGCACAACGCCGGCGACAAATAGTTGCACGATGGTAAAAGATTCGCCTACATCTATCTGTTGCGCAATAACCCCATAAAGAATCAACGGTACTGAAGGCACCAACAACAAACCCAAGCTGCCAGAAGTAGTCACCAAGCCAGTACTGAATTTTTCTGAGAAACCACCCTGACGCAAGGCAGGCAACAATAGCGCACCTAATGCCACAATGGTCACCCCTGAAGCGCCGGTTAACGCGGTGAAGAACGCACAGGCAATAAACGCCACAATGGCTAAGCCGCTAGGCAAAAAGCCAAACAGACTTTGCATAACATTAACTAAGCGTGTGGAGGTATTCGATTCGCTGAGAAGATAACCACTGAAAGTAAAAAGCGGCAGAGCAACCAGTAACGGAGTATCAACAATGCGATAAAGCTCAATAGCTACAATAGCCAATTCAATATCAGCGCTATAAAAGCCCAGCATCGACGCGGCAAGCAGCACGGAAAACAGCGGCGCACCGATAGCAGCCATTAACAGGATGATGATGACGCCGAGCCAAATCATTGGGGTTTAATTGCCAATATAGCGTAACGGATGGTCATCACCGCACCGCCAAAAGGCATAATCGCTTCTAGCATCCATGCAGGCACGTCACCAAAAGCAATGGCGTTGTCCATATACTCGTAGCTGACAAAATTATAGCTGCCCCAAGTAAAGAGGACTAAAACACCACAGGTAAAAACGTGACTGATTCTGGCAACCCAAGGCTTAACCCAACCGCTCAAAAAACGGCTGGCTAGGTCAATACGGATATGGCTGTCGTTACGCGAGGCGATCATGGCGCCCACTAATGCAACCCAAAGCACAATGACGCGCACAAGACTGTCGCCCCAATAAAAGCCGCTATCAAATAAGTTGCGTAACAGTACTTGTGTGGTGGCAATACCCACCATTGAAAGCAATAGAGTAACTAACAGCGCATCTTCGAGTTTGCGCAGAAAGCCTAGGGTTTTATCGATCGCTATTTTCACTTCGATACTGCTCTAAATGTCCGATCATCTCGTTATACAAAGGCTCTGAAACATAGTCCTCTCGAATCAATTGTTCATTGGCGTTGTTGGCCATTGTAAACCATTCGGAAGATTCCTCGGCACTGGGTGCCAGCCATTCAATACCTTGTTTCGTCAATGCTGCCACTGCACTTTCATTATCACGGCGTGAATCTGCGTCAACTTGACGCACCGCAGCACTGAGCTCTTCAGTAACAATTTTTTGTTGCTCTTCATCAAGGCGCAAAAAAGGTTTTTCAGCAATAGTGAATAAGCCGTAAACGTAAAGTATGGGCAACTCTGTGGCGTAGTTCACTTGCGTATGCCATTGCAGCGCAATGGCGCCAATGGGGGGCGAACCAATACTGTCTATTAAACCAGTTTGTAAGCCGGTTAGTACATCGGCGATAGGCAGCGGAATAGGAGTTACGTTAAAAGACGAATAAGCTTTAATGGCACCCGGATCATTATCTGGCGCCCAAACTCTGCGATCTGCAAAACCGTTTACTGACGTTACCGGTTGCTGAGTCATTGGGTAAGCAAAGCCCACCTCGGCCAAGCCAAAACCGACAAATTTTTGCGCCCGCAAACCTGCCATTAACTTAGCGTCCATGCGTGCACGAACATAATCTGCCTCTGCATAATTTCTAAAAATGAGCGGCAGATTGTATAACGCAATATCTGGATAAGGTTGCATTACGCCGCCAGAGGTCAATGCCGCGCCATGAAGTTGGCCTATACGCATCTTGCGCAGCACAGCTTTGTCATCACCCATGACACCGCCAGGGTAAATCTTAAATTTCACTGCACCATCAGTGCGCTCGCCTATGTTCTTAGCCGCGCCGCGCAATGCCTTCATCCAGCCTGTGCCTTCAGGCGACAGGGTGGCAATTTTAAACGTCACTGCATGGCTCGACAAAGAGCTGAAAGTAAGCAATGCAAAAACCACAACCGACAGGAATTTTTGTTGAAGCAAATTAGTCGTGCGCATATTTTTCAAAACCCTAGAAATAATCATCAGCTGAATCCAATAGTTTTTTTGCTCGTTCTTTCGCAACAGTATTCATTAAGGTCAAACCTGGCGTTTTGCCATCTGCGGCTATCACCTCTCTGAGCAGGTTATCATGTAACTCGCGGTCAAAGACTAATCGTGCATATTGATCAGCAAGCATTACCTTAACCATTAGGTTGTTACCAGATGATAAAGTTAAGGCGCGCTCAAAATGCCCACGGCCAATTTCTGGTTTACCGCCCATAGCCGGTGGCAGCAATGTCTCGAATACACCGAGATAAAGATACGCGGAGCCACTAGAGTAAGTTTCGTCTAACTCTACAACCCGTTGCATCAGCGCTTTTACCCGCGCCAATTCTGCAATGGCAGAAAAATCACCGCTATTGCCCTGTATCCAACCGGCCCAAATGCTGGCCAAATTATACAGAGCCGGAACGTCTTTGACCGTACGGCTATTTGTCCAAGCCAAAAATTTTGCAAATGGCCGAGCATCTAAGTCGCAGGCGTCTTTTAATGAAAGGCATGTGGCGGTAAATATTTGTCTACGCGCCTTATCATGCAAGCGTGCAGCGCGCTCTTCGTCGTCAACAAAAGCGCCAGCATAGGCTGAATGTAGTTCAGCCGACTGACTTAACAACGCAACATTTTCTGGCGAACCCGATAACAGCGAATCAATAAGAATAAGGTAAGCCGGCGCACCATCACGGACCATGGCTGGGTCATCACTGTTCAAAATTGCGGCCGACAAGTCCTCAGCAAAGCCTTGGGTCAACGACCCCACAAGAGATGCGCACCCAGACATCATCAACATTGCACTAACCAGTAGGAGTGCACGTCTAAGCGAGCATGGCTTTAACCCCGAATAATGATTCATCCGGGCGGTTTTAAGATTAGTTTTTGCTCTAAATTGCGCTTCTAAATGTGGGATTTTTCTTGCCTCAACGAAGAAATATAACTATCGGTACTACAGGCCTCACGGACCTTCTCTCCAAGATCCTATTTAATCGGTGCCCACCCACTAAATCAACCGCTACGCGAACATTCCCCTCGGCACCCAAACCACTAAGGTAGGCCCAATTTCATTGGAGCTACCTTACTCCTACCTGACTAGACGCTTACTTGAAGCTCGCTAATTGCAGCTAACCGGATTTAGGTAGAGCTTTGAGCGCAATATAGATGTCTTCAAAGGGCGGTCGCGTGCGGTAACCTGGTACCGCAAACTTGGCACGGATTTTACCATCGCTGCCAATCAGCAAAATACCAGGGTGCGGTATACCATACGCCCTGTGGCCCTTTGCGTAATCCTCGTTTCTAATACCCAACGCATTTACATGCATGGCTTTTTCATCTTGCAGCAAAGGATAGCCGAGCTTCTGCTCGTTATGAAACTCGCGCAAAATTTTTCGTGAGTCGTAGGTCATACCCGCGACATTAATACCCAAACTTTCGAACCGTAATCGCCATTCTTCCAGTTGAACCAACTGGCGCTTACAGAATGGTCACCAGTCTGCAGAGCGGTTGTAAAAAATCAACACGCCTTGACTGCCGGTTAAATCTTTCAGTTCCTGCAAGTCGCCGTTTTGATCCTTTGCCGCCAAAAGCGCTATCTGGGAACCCACCTCTGGGCCCCAATTGTTTTGGTAACTATCAGCCATAGCGTACTGGCTGATAGAACCCGCAACTAAAACAACGCCCACAAGCGACCCTGTTTGAACTATTGTTGTGAAAATTTTTAAGCATCGGCGAGCAAAGCCAATGAAGTTTTTTTGCATATTCATCGCGTTATCCATATTTAAATAACCATCTTTTGAAGACTACGGTGAAACGCGCAATAGATCTACATACTCGTCAGCCAATAGGTGGTGTCTAGGCGACAGCCTGAACTTAACGCCGAAATTTATTGCCACGCCCACACCTGATAACACCCAGAGATAGAACCAAGAGGTGATAACAAGTCTCTGCGAAGACTTGGTATGCTGAGATCTAAGACATACAAAAATGGGGAAAATATGAGCAGCGCAGATTTAGTCTTGGCAACACGTAATGAGGGCATAACTACGGTGACACTGAACCGCCCTGAAGCACTAAACGCGCTTTCAGGCCCGCTACGCCAAGCCATTGCAGAAACGTTTTTGGCGTTAGCTGTAGATGACAGCACCCAAGTCATCATTCTCACCGGCGCTGGCCGCGCCTTTACCGTGGGGCTAGACCTTAAAGAACTTGGCGGCGAGACTGCATCAACCACTGTCACAGACAAAGATCTCGGCAAGGCGGTGGCCAACGTTGGTAAACCAGTCATTGGTGCAATTAATGGTTTTGCGATCACTGGCGGCTTCGAAATTGCGCTGATGTGCGATTTTTTAATCGCCGGCCCTAACGCCAAATTCGCCGACACCCATGGACGAGTAGGCGTTGTGCCAGGCTGGGGGTTGTCGCAAAGACTACCAAGACTCATTGGCATCAATAGAGCCAAAGAGCTAAGCCTCACTGGCAACTATTTAGACGCCCAAACCGCATGCGCCTGGGGGCTGGTGAATAGAGTTGTAGATGAAGCTGAACTGCTGCCCACCTGTGAAAAACTTGCTGCGGATATATTAACCACGGAACCCGTGACCAGAGGAACCATTCGGGAAATTATGGATGCCGGGTGGCAAACCACGTTAGGTGAAGGGCTAAATATCGAAAACAGCGCAAATCGCGCGCACGCTAAAAGCGAAGTTAGAGCAGAAAAAGTAGCTGCCCGTCGCGCTCAAATTCAAGATCGCGGGCGTGATCAAGCAGACAGTTAGCGGCGTTCAGCCAGACAATACATGGCGCCAGTTAGACCAGGCTGAGAATCTAACACCACCAAAATGGGAATCTCTTTGACATAGTCGCTGAGGTCGCCTTTTTCCTCGAAGCGACGGCGTAGCGGGCTACTGAGCAAAAAATCTAACATTTGCGGTGCAATACCACCGCTGATGTAAACGCCGCCCCTAGCCCCAACTGTCAACGCCAAGTTAGCCGCCGCAGAGCCCAAGAAACCAGCAAAGGCCTCCAGCGTTTGATGGCAAACAGGGTCACTCATGGTTTGTCCACGCTGGGATATCTCTTCAGCAGAAATCTCCTCGGCCTCAGAACCCCATAACCCACACATGGCGCGATACAAATTCACTAGCCCACTGCCACAGAGCACGGTTTCTAAACACACATGATCATGATTTTGCGCCAAAATCGACCACAGTTCGGCTTCCAAAAACGTACTAGGTGCTAGATCAGCATGGCCGCCCTCAGAGGATAGAACCTGCCAACGCACGCCGTTAGCGCGGTAATTAGGTACTAGCGTTGCCATACCAAGACCAGAACCCGGCCCCAACACACCCTTCACTTGCGGTAGCACCTCACCACCACCCAACTGCTGGGTATTCTGCGCAAAAGGCACCGCCATCGCTTGAGCGTAAAAATCGTTGACTAAAGTAACCGAGGTAGATAACAACTCCCCTGCCTCGTGCGCATTGATTTGTAAGCCAGTGTTAAGTACTTGCACCGCGCGGCCGTCCAAATTGACCGGCCCAGCCACCGCAAATAAAGCTGAGACGAATTGGGTCGCTGAAAAGTGCGCCTTCACATCAGTCAATAATGAGGATTGAGCTGAATAAGCAGTGGTGGACAAAACCAACGGCTCGCCCATCAGCAACGGCGGTACAGCGGGGTCGTCGCTTATGGCACAACATTGAAAACGCGCATTAGTGGCGCCAATATCTGCGACCAAGGATGAACCTACTGTCATTTTTCCTCCAAAACTTACTAGCGACGGATAAAGCCAGCGGAGAACTTATAGCAATTTTCGGGCTAACCCAACAGCAATCAGTGAACAGGACCACGGTCTTTTGCAAAAAGTGGATTCAAGCCAGCGGACCGTCAGAAAACCATACCTGCAAAAGCTGTCAGAGCCAGAGACTTTTTAGTATGGTGCGCGGCTTGAACACAGGACCTGTAAATGATCGCCACAAAAAGTAATTGGTTAAGCCTCCTTGCACCACATCGTAATAATAAAGATTACGGGGCAAGCGCGTGGCACAAATTTGCGGTCCTCGGTCTGCTACTTTGCCAGCTTCTTTTATCTACACCTGCAAGCATTGCCGCAGAGCCAAAAACACTCAATCTTGGCAATACTGGCGAGCCACAAACACTAGACCCCCACCGCTACAACCTTAGGCTGGAAGAAACGTTACTCAATGATCTGTTTCTTGGACTAACCACCTTTAATGCTAAGGGCGAAATTGTGCCAGGCGCGGCGAAGTCATGGATACAAAGTGCAGATGGCCTCACTTGGACATTTAACCTAAGGGAAGATCTTCGCTGGTCAGATGGCGCACCTTTAACCGCAGACGACTTTGTCTACTCCTTTCGCCGACTACTCAATCCTAAAACCGCAGCCAGCCTTGCTTACTTTCTTTACATGATAGAAAACGCAGTGCAGGTGAACCAAGGCTCAATGCCGCAGGAATCTTTAGGCATCAGCGCGGTTAACCCCAGGCAACTGCAGATAAAATTAGCCGCCCCTTACCCCTACTTCCTCGAACGCCTCCTCTATCCTATTGCTTTTCCAGTGCCCAAGCATGTTATTGAAAGAGTCGGCGACAACTGGATAAAACCAGAACACTGGGTCTCCAATGGCGCGTATAAACTGCAAGCTTGGCAGCCCCAAGCTTATGTAGAGATGACCGCTAACCCCCACTTCTACACCTCTGTGGCAATAGAGCGAGTTAGATACCACCCTTTGGCCAGTGAACAATCGGGCTATAACCGTTATCGGAGCGGCGAATTGGATGCCATCCCCAGCGTGCCAACAAGTGAACTGCAAACCCTCAAAAACTCACCTAATAAAAGCGGCGGCAAGGCCTTGCGCCTATCACCGTTACTGTCGTCAATGTACCTTGTATTCAATGTAGCAGAACAACCGTTTGCAGATTTACGCGTGCGTAAAGCGCTGTCTATAGCTGTTGATCAAGAAATATTAACAAGCAAAGTCATGCGTTCTGGAGATAAGCCAAGCTACACTTTTGCACCAATGCTCATTAGTAATTATCAACCCGCCACGCCAAATCATGTGAGGCTACCATTGCGCCAACGCCAAGCCATGGCAAAAGAACTGCTCAATGAGGCAGGCTTTAATGAAGCCAACCCTCTAACGATCACTCTTCGTCACGTAAGTGGCCTTGAGGGCAAAAAAATAAACCTAGCCATCGCCGGCATGTGGCGCGGTATCGGCGTAAAAACCACCCTACATCAAGCGGAGCTTAAAGCGCATTTCACTGATCTACGCCAAGGAAAATTCAGTGTTGCGTGGGCTGGCTGGATTGGCGAAAACAATGCAGAACATTACCTTTCTCTTTTACAATCCAACATTGGCTCTGTAAATTATGGTCGCTATCAGTCAAAGGAATTTGACGCCCTAATGACAAAGGCCCAAGCCCTAGCAGACGCAACCCAACGCAATGAACTGTTATCCGCCGCCGCCGCCGTTGCCGCACAAGATTATCCAGTAGTGCCTCTATACAATTTGAGTGTGAAAAGATTAGTCACCCCGCAGATAAAGGGTTGGGAGGATAACTTACGTGATATGCACCAAGTGCGTTATCTAAGTTGGGAAGATGCACGCTAAAAAAAAAATACAGCGGCGCTCAACTAAACCAATACGAGCATACTTAGTGGGTGCAAAAGCATTGTGAAGCCTAGAATCTCATCACGTTACCTACTGGCGCGATTTGCCTTTATGCTCATCACATTGCTCACCGTCATCACCTTAGTATTTGGGTTAGTCCGATTAGCGCCGGGCGGACCATTTGATGGCGAACGCCAAATGCCGCCGGATATAGAGGCCAATCTTCGCGCCGCCTACCACTTAGATGAACCCATTTATCAGCAATACGCGCGTTACATGAGCGGGCTGTTGCAAGGCGATTTGGGACCTTCCTTCAGGCAAAAAGATTTCGATGTTAATGAACTAATAGCCGCCGGCCTGCCGATCTCCGCTGGCTTAGGTGTTGCCGCGCTCTTCACTGCCCTTATCTTAGGAATTGGCATAGGCATAGCGGCGGGGTTTAACCAACGCACCTTTGCTGATCGCCTGATAATGGCGGTGAATAATTTAAATATTGCGCTGCCCACCATTGTCGTTGCACCGCTAATGGTACTTGTTTTTTCAGTATTGCTGCGTTGGTTTCCCGCTGGCGGCAGCGACTCTATTTGGCACTTTGTGCTACCCACCATTGCCCTAGCCCTGCCCTATAGCGCTGCCATAGCCCGCTTAACCCGCGCAGGCATAATAGAAACAAAGCTTGAACCCCATGTAAAAACTGCAATGGCCAAAGGTCTGAGTCAATCACGCCTGGTGTATCGACATATTTTGCCTATGGCGCTGCTACCGGTAATCTCCTTTCTTGGACCCGCCGCAGCCACCTTATTAACCGGCTCAGTGGTGGTAGAACAAGTCTTCGATCTTCCTGGCATCGGCCGCTACTTTGTTCAGGGCGCGCTGAATCGAGACTACACCCTGGTCATGGGTGTGGTGGTGGTTTATTCAGCGGCAATCGTTACCTTCAACTTTTTCGTTGATTTGGCCTATGCGTGGTTAGACCCGCGCATAAGATTGCGCCAATGATGCTGCATTTAAATAAAGATACAGCGAGACCCAACAATAAGCGCAAGATGCGACGCAGTACCCGAGTGTCAATAATTTTGCTATCCATCATTGTCATAGCGGCAATCATTGGACCCGAACTGAGCAACTGGCAACCCGAAGACATTGATTGGGACGCCATGGAACAAGGCCCTTCTCTAGCCCACCCGTTTGGCACGGACTTAGTCGGCCGCGATTTATTTGTGCGCACTATGATCGGCGCACGCACCTCTCTAACCATTGCCGTCATTGCCACTTTCGTAAGCCTTATTATTGGCGTGCCCTGGGGCGCTTTTGCTGGTTATTTGGGCGGTCGGGTGGACCAATTCATGATGCGCATTGTTGATGTATTGTACGGCTTGCCCTTTATACTTTTAGTCATATTGTTAGTTGTGCTGTTCGGCCGCAACCCGTACCTGCTGTTTGCAGCACTCGGCGCAATATTTTGGCTTGATCTTGCGCGTATTGTGCGCGGGCAAACTCTGAGCATTCGCCAAGCGCTGTTTATTGAAGCATCTAGAAGCTTGGGCGCACATACCGGCCAAATCGTTTGGCGACACATTATTCCCAATGTCATTGGCCCGGTTATCGTCTACGCAACCATTACCCTGCCCAGCGTCATTCTCGCCGAGAGCTTTATCAGTTTTCTTGGCCTTGGTGTACAAGAGCCTAATACCAGCTGGGGAGTGCTCATTGCCGATGGCACCGCAACCATAGAGTCGTCACCTTGGATGCTGATTTTCCCCGGGGTACTTTTGGTCACCACACTTTGGTGTTGTAACACCTTAGGCGACCGACTGAGCGATCACCGCGATGAGATTCAGCGCAACCCTGTCAATTTATAATTCTGACAGAAAGACCAAATTAACAATAATGCGGGCTATAACTGCAAAAGTTAGGCCCTAGTTGATTTGCCGAGTAAAACCGCTTGGACCTAAAAATACGCCTTTAAGCAGCAAAAATGCGTGTTTGCGCCTGTTGCAGAAATACATTAGCCAGATACACTCTTCTGCTCTACTCCTCATTCAAAGGTAGAAGTTGTTTTCTAAATAATCGATTTCATTGATACAGAGGAACAACCATGAAGGTACAAGTCTTCTCAGCTGCAACACTATTAGCCCTGCTTTTTTTATTCAGTGCCGCCCCATCATTTGCGCGTGGTACGGTGCAAAACTATCCACTACAAGAGTCAATCATTAAAGCTGTCTCTTATACAC
>OJIR01000139.1_pt1 | contig 25369 bp, 16 predicted proteins | sample 1595711 | NCBI WGS metagenome assembly OJIR01 (sample SAMN05416846, study PRJEB24817) | seawater metagenome | isolation source: Sea water | place: Canada:Atlantic | collected 2013-07
GCAAAAACAAATATCAAAATATTTTGATATTTAAAAAAACCTTGGTAGCATGCGCTCCGCATCAAGCAACTCGCTTTGGCTTGAAATACTTTTCACACAACTTTTATCAGAGAAATGCATTTTTGCAATCTAATATAGCGCCTCTCAATCTAGCCAACCAAGCGCTTTCAGAATCTACTGAACTAGACATTGTGGCCATGGCAAAAGCCATAGGCGACGACCTGCGAGCCAACATTTTGCGCGCTTTGGCACGGGACTCATTTGGGGTTATGGAATTGTGCAAAATCTTTACGGTCGCACAGCCAGCCCTAAGCCACCACTTGAAAATTCTTAAGCAAGTTGGATTGGCGAATTCTAGACGCGAAGGCACGAGTGTATTTTATCAACGCCCAGCCTTCCCTGCCCAATCACTTCCAGCATCCTTATTTCAAGAACTTGATCAAACCCCGCTACCCGCTTCGGCACTCACGAAGGTGGATGAAATTTATGCAGAAAGAGCACAACAGAGTGCGTCGTTTTTCCACAACAATGCCGACGTTTTAGATCACCAAAGTGAACTGATCTGCCCGTCCCAGGTGTTCATCCCCTACGTTGTGGAAACAATAGCTGCGCACAATGCTCCTTCCAAACTGACGCCGAAGACGCGCAAAACAAATACCTTGCTAGAAATTGGACCAGGGGATTGCACGTTGCTTGCAGCCTTAGCGCCGCAATTTGATCATGCCATTGGCATAGACAACAGCCAGTCCATGCTTAACGTTGGATTAGCACAGCTTCAACAAAGCACCACCGCAAACAGACAAAATATCAGTCTGCAAAAGAAAGACTTTTATCAACTGCCCAATGGCAAGACGTACGACGTCATCGTCGCCGCAATGGTGCTACATCATATGCCTTCCCCTGATGCCTTTTTCAAGCAGATCAAAAAACTCTTAAAGCCCAATGGCTTACTCGTATTAGCAGAATTGTGCCCGCACACCCAAGAAAAAGCGAAAACCCTCTGCGGTGATTTTTGGCTTGGCTTCGCACCCGAAATTTTGCAAGAACACGCCGCAAAGAACGGCTTGCAAGTGAAAGCCCAACAATACCTTGCCCAGCGCAATGGCTTTCGTGTGCAAATACCCAGTTTCGAACCAGTAACACCCAAACCTTCCCTATCTTAAGGAGATAGCAATGTCAGATTATAAAGTAGCCGATATGGCTCTGGCCGAATTCGGTCGTAAAGAAATCACATTAGCCGAAGCCGAAATGCCAGCACTTATGGCGCTACGCGAACGTTATGCCGCAACCCAACCCTTAGCAGGCGCTAAGATTATTGGCTGCATCCATATGACCATTCAAACCGCTGTACTGATAGAGACACTCATCGATTTGGGTGCCGAGGTACGCTGGTCTTCATGCAACATCTTCTCAACCCAAGACCACGCAGCAGCGGCTATGGCAGCAGCAGGTATCCCTGTATTTGCTTGGAAAGGCGAAACCGAAGAAGAGTACGAGTGGTGCATCGAACAAACAATCCTTAAAGATGGCACGCCATGGGATGCCAACATGTTGTTGGACGACGGCGGCGACCTCACCGTGATTATTCACAAAGAATATCCAGCGATGTTAGACAAAATTCACGGCATCAGCGAAGAGACCACGACAGGCGTTCACCGTCTGTACGAAATGATGCGCGATGGCGAACTTAAAATACCTGCGATCAATGTAAATGACTCTGTCACTAAGTCTAAGAACGACAACAAGTATGGTTGCCGTCACAGCCTCAATGACGCCATCAAGCGTGGTACAGACATGTTGATGGCAGGCAAGCGCGCCTTAGTCATCGGTTATGGCGACGTAGGTAAAGGGTCTGCCCAAAGCTTGCGTCAAGAAGGCATGATTGTGCGGGTTACAGAAGTAGATCCAATTTGCGCAATGCAGGCCTGCATGGACGGCTACGAAGTTGTATCGCCCTATGTTGGCGGCAAGAACACCGGCAAAGCTGCCGATATCGACATGCGATTACTGCAAGACACAGACATTGTTGTGACCTGCACGGGTAACGCAAACGTGTGTGACGAAGCAATTCTGCGTACTGTTAAAGCCGGCGCGGTTATCTGCAACATCGGTCACTTCGACAACGAAATTGATACCAACTTCATGCGTGAAAACTGGACTTGGGACAAGGTCAAAGATCAGGTTCACATGATCCACCGCTCAGAGACTCGCGGCGACTACCTGATCCTGTTATCTGAAGGTCGTTTGGTGAACTTGGGCAACGCTATGGGTCACCCATCGCGCATCATGGACGGTTCATTTGCCAACCAAGTACTGGCGCAAATGTATCTGTTTGAGCAAGCATGGTCAGATCAGCCAGTGAATCAGCGTCAGCCCATTAGTGTTGAAGTACTGCCAAAGAAACTAGACGAAGAAGTGGCAGAGCTTATGGTTGCTGGCTTCGGCGGCGTTATGACACGCCTGACCAAGTACCAAGCCGACTATATCGGTGTTGGCGAAGAAGGTCCGTTTAAGATCGACAGCTACAAGTACTAGCAGTCCGTCGTGGCCCGTAAAAGGGCCACTCACCTATTGGCTGGCTTAGGCCAGCCGGTAGACGAGTCTCTCGCCGCTCTGTGAGCGGGGAGTTAGATGTCCAAGCTGGCCTAGGCCGGCCAACATACAGGCTTTTTTGATGGCCCTACAGACATCAGCCACCTTCCAATACTGCTCGCGTACAACACAATCCGACCATTCCGCGGTTGCGGCGTCATCATCCAGTTCTTAATATTTTCTTACAAAGAAACTAATCACCAGACGTCTAGCTAACATGTTCTAGCACAGCTTGGATGCAGCGTTGGGAAGGCTGCCAATATCCCAGAATTGGGCAAACACCTGCCATATCATTGTTTCACCATTAGCCCGTCAGTTACCGCAACCACCTACACCAACATGTAACCTTTATGCACGCCCCTTACTTAGGCTTATCCCTTGGTTTTTTGTACCTTTCTGGTGCAATTAGACCTGTTTGTAGCTCAATCTTGGCGATATCCTCGCGCTTGGTACGCGCCGCGGGATGGCGCGCTATGTGGATATTACTGTTTGGAAATACCTGGGGCAGCAGCTTATCTTTCCATTCAAAAAACCTTAGCCAGTCGTCTGCATCAAACTTTTCCACACTGTCGTTATGCATCATAAAAATGACTGACTCGGACGGCACACCCATAGGCGCGCGCGAATAAAAGCGAATCGCGTGGAGGTATCGACCAGTAGGCTGAGCCAACCACCTATGGCCTCGCCTATAGGCCAAGCCCTGAGGATCAGGAACATACGGGCCACCATCTTGTTGAGTGTGCCCGCCCAATTCTGCCGCCTGCTTGTAACGAGCGTAAAGTTCGCCCGTTGACAGGGACTGGGCGAGATCAATCTTTAAAAACGCAGTGGGTTTTTTGTACCTTTCTGGTGCAATTAGACCTGTTTGTAGCTCAATCTTGGCGATATCGTCGCGCTTGGTACGCGCCGCGGGATGGCGAGTTATACGAATATTACTGTTTGGAAATACCTGGGGCAGTAGCTTATCTTTCCATTCAAAAAACCTTAGCCAGTCGTCTGCATCAAATTTTTCTACACTGTCGTTATTAAAGTTAAAGGTAACTAAATTGGAGGACACATGCATAGGCGCGCGCGGGGAAGAAAACCTAATCTCCTGGAGGTGTCGGCCAGTGGACTCAGCCAACCACCTATGGCCTCGCCTATAGGCCAAGCCTTGTGGATCAGGAATATACGGGCCTCCCGACTCTTGAGTATGCCCGCCCAGTTCTGCAGCCCGCTTATAAAGCGCATAAAGTTCGCCCGTTGACAGGGGCTGGGGTAGATCTATCTTTAGTACCGCCATAGGGATAACGCGGCCGCACCGAAGGGTGTCGCACCAAATCGACTTAATATAGGCGATACGACCAATCACCAGACATAGCACCAGTGATGCGACTAATGCGACTAGCTGTAACTTACGGGTCATCTGTACACTCTCCTTCTGTGGCTAATTTGTGCCGAACCCACTCATCAACGCCCTCAAAAACTTCGCTCCCCTTCCATTCATTTATTTCTGCTATGCCAGGTGGATTATACCCTTGCCCGTGAGTGGCTATTTCAATTTCTGTACTGCCTGCTTTAAGGCGGGTTATACGCTGCACAATTGCGCAGTGTTCATCAAACAGTGCCACATTAGTCAGGTCGGTAGTAAGACCACACTCGTCTGCTGCCAAGCGGTCATGGAACCTGTGCTTACGCCTTGTTTGGTTCACCAATGTGAAATCCTCTTCCTGCAAGAAAGTAAATATGGGGTTTGTACCCCAAATAGGGTCATATAGCTCCGACGGTTCCCCTTCGCTTATTGTGCTTTCATCTGACTCATCATCGCGCGGCGCTGGGTTTGTTTTTGCCCAACAATACGTGTTTTCCAAGGTGCATATTGAGGCCGGAATAGTGCGGGTAGGTGTTCCCGCCGGACGCCGCTCACTTGGTGGTAAAACCGTATCTTTTGCCATGTCGCAAATTGATGTTGAGACGTTATATTCGTGTGGGAGCCAAAGCTGCAGCTCGAAAGCATCGACTGAATGCTGATAACTGTGTTCAAGAACACTTGCTATTGCATGAATAAGACTTCTCTTCTGAGAGTCACTAAGATCATCTGCTGGGTCTAGTTGAGGGTCCGTATTGCCGTTTTCATCATACCCAAATGACGGAAGCCCTAACACCGTTGCAAAGGCTTGGGAAAGCTCTGGCCAGGGGTTACCTTTGGAGAAGTCATCATCTAGCGCTCTTTCTAGTACCTCAACTGTGCTTGCAGCCGCCAAACTGAAATTCTCGCGGTCAAACACAGGGGTTATCTCGGTAGTTGGTATCCACAGATCGTATATGCGGGTGGCATAACCTGGACCGTAGTAGGAGTCACAATAGTAATGACACCCAGATATTTTACCGGTGATGTGGGCATATATGGGAGGGGTGCTTGCCGCGCCACTAATAACATCATCTAGCAATTCGCCTGCTGCTTGCCGAAAATTTGGATCAGACAAATAAGGTAATGCGTCGTTCACCACACCTAAGTTCAATTCGAATTCTTGAGAATATATTAAGTAACTGTAGCTAAAACAGGACGGTATAAACCCAAAGAATGTAAAACAATAACTGAGGTCCTGGGCGATGGCATAGGTAAATGTAGGTAACTCAGTGGGCACATTAGCCGCAGCAAAGTAGTTTGGATCTTGCAGCCCCCGAACTAAGTCTCGGTAGAAGTTGGTAAACTCACGATCTACTTCGGTGACATGCTGTGCCAGGCCGGCCTGATCACTGAACACAACTTGATCAAACGCTCCAATAATTTCTTCGGCAACGCCAACCAGTAGGAGATCTTCTAGTCCATCGACATTCAGATCCCCTGCCCTGGCTTCAATCTCGGTCAGTCGCCAGCCTGCCAAGGAAAAATTATCGTCCAAAGATTGGATAGAATACCCCCCCTCTGCAGAATTTTGCACTAAAACAAAATGCTCTACCGGCGGTGGCAGCACAATGGGTATTGATATGTCGCCAGCTAGAATGACGACTTGGGGCTTTTGGCGGACATATATGTCCTCATAACCATCCTGATTATGATCGCCTATATAAGCTTCATAATTATTATCAAAACCCTCTCGAGCATTGGCCGTTACCGACACGAGCATAAGAGCGAACAGCGCGCAATAACGCGCAATAACGCGCCATATTGGATCGATCTGTTGTCATTGTGCTGTCCTCTAAATGAGAAGATCACGCTTTATTATCGAATTTTTAGTGCGTCATTTTGTGGGATGTTAAAAGGTAATTGTGGTGGCTGGTTTACCCGGGCACCGGTCTTTTCCTGAATTATTTGATCTCTTTCGGTTTTTAGTTGCTGAGCTCGCTTTAAATCACGGTTTTGCATTGCTTGAATAATTTGCTCGCCGTAGCTCGTATAAACATCGTAGGCATCCGCAGCGTCTTGTTCTGAACCGCCATTTAGTTCAACTTGGCTACTTAACTGCCCAAAAGTGGGGTCTGTGGCTTTGAGGTATTTTAGATATCTGATTTCACCAAGCACCTGCTTAACTTCTTCACTTAAAAGCCCGGACGAAAACAATCCAGCGGGTAACAATGGACTGGTAGGTGAGGTGGACGCTGCCCTGACCTCATAAACTTTGCGGAATTCTGATTCACTCCAATCAAAATCAATGCTTCTGAGTTGCTCGGCGAGTTGTGATTCGCGTAACTGGAATTCTAAAAATTCGTCTTCTGACAAAATTTCTTGTACTTGACCTAAGTACACTTGCTCCTTTCTTTGCAGCTCGATGAACGATTGAAAACCACCTTTGATTGACATCAAACCTGCACGATGCTCGTCTCTTAATCCAGAGATCTGTATTTGTTGTTTTGAAGTAAGAAATTCAAAACCCGCGCCGAGGGGATAGAAAAAACTTGAAAATGTAGCTTCGGTGAATACTTGCTCACCATAGTTTGCAGACAGCTCATTACGAATACTTTCAGCATTGCGCCTTTGTGCTGCTTGGAATTGGTTTGCTATTTTGTAAGCTGGCTGCCAATAATAGAGCGCAGGCGCCGTGTTGGGTGTGGCATATTTAGTCTGCAACTGGGCCAGGGTCAGCGCTTTTTCAGCAGCGCTTTTGTTGGAAGTGCTTTTGTCGGAAATGAATGGCGCAGAGATGTCACTGTACGCAGCCCTGTTCTCTATGCTCTCTATTGGCTCCCTACCAGAGTCTTGTTGAACAACAAAATATTCAACCAGACAGATATTGGCAACCACGGAAATAATTAGTCCAGCTCTTAACATGGGGTACCTTTATTATGGCTCTATAACGGCTCTATCATGCACAGCTCGCTTAGCCTGACGTTGGGTAGAGATGGCAAAAAAGGGCACTAGAACTTAGCCACAGCCGATTCTTGTCACCAATGATTGTTACTTGAGTCTCTGAATATTTTGCCGCCAATTTTTCCGCTAACTAACCGCTAACTAACCGCTAACTAACCGCTAACTAATAAGGTGCTCAAGATATTTTTTAGACTCGAATTTGAACCTCCCATCCAGAAGCCAGCATCACAATCAGGCGCGGTATTTTCGACTATTACAGATATCTCACCACCCCCTTACTCTGTATGACCACCTATTTCTAATATTTTTTTGGCGTTAAGGACAGTGTTTGACTGAAACCAGTTTGCAATGCTCATTTAGACATCTCGTTAGGAGCTGCCAACAAACCATCGGATGGGCGGCGCAAGTATTCCTACAAACGGATTGTAAGGTTGGCGTCTATTGCTTAAGTACTATATTTCTCCTCAGCCAAAGCACATCGAATTAAGAACCGTTGAAAAAGATGACGCCTAACCGGCCGGCAGCAGAATAACTTTTGGAATGAGGTGAATTTTGATTATCTCCAGTTAGCCTAAGCCTAAGCCTAAGCCTAAGATAAATGTAAACGCTTCCTATCTGTTAAGGCATAGACTATACCCGTATGTCCGGCCCGTATAACAGACCGCTCACTCGTTATTTTACAACCACTTATCTGTTGAGTTAGGATCGCGCAGATTCTGTGTAGTAAAAATATCATTCATGTGAGAGCTTTTGTAACAAGAGGATGGCTAGCGATGTGTATTCTGCTAACAGATCTTGCACAACTGTTAGACAATTTCACACTGCGCAAGGCGTAATATTTATTCAATAAGATCTGGAGGTAATTTTGAAAACGATCAAAAAGATTGTCATAGCCGCTATGCTTATAACAATAGCGAACCCCAGCATAGCTGGAGAAATAACAAGAAATGTACAATTAGTAGAGGTGGCATCTCATGCTTTTCCAGGCGAGAAGTCCTTCGGAGTACTCACAAACGCTACAAGCGGCCTTTGCACAGGAGTCAGCCAATGGATCGTTTTCAATGAAGAAAAATTTGCTTCATTAGAGTCATATAATCAGTCGTTTTCGCTGGCACTAACGGCTTTGACAACAGGCCAAAATGTCAGAATTCATAACTACACTGATAACTCGTGTGATGGTGCTGACTTTATATCTATCTCCAGATAAATAAAATACTGCAAAAAGTTTCCCATGACGCACGGCAGAACCTAACGTTTGCTTTTTCACTTTGGAATGAGTCAGTGAAAAAATATTCTCGATAAAAATGTGCCTACTTTTAAGCGGCGGGGTAAGTGCTGCTTCTGGCATATCAAGTGACAAAATTGGTCCCCTCTATAATGGCATTAGAGGATATGAATGGCATTAGAGGATATGCAAATGTTTCGCTCGTCGCTATTTTTTCTTAATGATTTAGAAGATAGCGGCGACTGCCAAAAAACGTGGTGCGAAAAGCAAAAAACAAACTTGCGAGATTAGGTGAATCTGTTGCTATTGTGCTTTTCTCAGTCACTGTATTGTCTCAATCACTGTATTGCTTTCCAAATTTTGGAATTTGTAGTGCTCGCCACGCTCACAACGGTCTTAATATGTTAAGCGCATAAAAAATATCAATCACTTGTATTTGGCCTGCGCAGTTTTAATCCCAGAAGGTACTTTAGCGAACACTAGGTTCCGCACTAGCAACCTTAACCTAACCCCTTATCCCGACCCCTAAAGCGCATCTATGAATTACAGCTAACCTGTTACTTTACTGAGTGAGTCAGACCGCGTATTGTCCGCGCGTCTCAGCTTTAGAACCCCAATCTTAGAAACCCTATCTTGGAACGCCTGTTTTAGAATCCCTATGCAACCACTGAATAAAATTTTAGAAACCCTCGATCTCGAAGAAATTGAGTTGAATCACTACCTTGCCACCAGCCCCAACGAGGGTTGGCAGCGCGTTTACGGTGGCCAAGTCATCGGTCAGGCCCTAGTAGCCGCTTCGCGCACCGTAGACGAAGACCGGCAAGCCCATAGCTTGCATGGCTATTTTCTTAGAGCGGGCGATAAAGACATACCCATTTTGTACAAGGTCGACCGTATTCGTGATGGTCGAAGCTTCACCACAAGGCGAGTTGTCGCAGTACAAAGAGGCAAAGCTATATTCACCATGTCGATCTCTTTCCAGGTTGCTGAAGAGGGTTTGTCCCATCAATTTCCTATGCCCTCTACACCCAAGCCGGAAGATCTCAAGGACGAGGACGAATTGCGCAGAGAACAAGCGCAAGCATGGCCGGCAGAATTCCAGGAATCCTTTACTGGCTCGTCGGCTATACAGATGAAGCATGTAGAACCCACTGATTTGCTCAACCCTAAGCCCACTGAACCCGTTCAGCGCTGCTGGATGAAAAGTGGTGAGGCGCTGCCTGACGACCCTCGACTACATCAATGTGTGCTGGCCTATCTTTCAGATTGGTCGTTACTGGACACAGCTGCGCGCCCACACGGCGTGAGCTTTATGCAAGACAATGTACAAGTAGCGAGCTTGGACCACGCTATGTGGTTCCACCGCCCTTTTAGGGCTGATGAATGGCTACTCTATGATCAAGACAGCCCCACCGCCAGTGGCGCAAGGGGCTTTAATAGAGGCCTCATTTATAATCAAGCCGGAGAGCTGGTGGCATCCACTACCCAAGAAGGGTTAATGCGTATTCATAAGTAGGCCTTGGTAATACAAACCCGGCGCGCTTCAACACTAATGCCCCAGCGTTAGCTTTTTTATAGGTTATATATCAAGTTACAGGAAGACGTTTCGGGAGGGACTTTTCCGAAAAGAATTTTTCGGAAAAGTTATTCTTGAGGGGCGCTAGTTTTTGGGGAAAGCTAAATTCTGCCAAAGATCTTGGTAATCGTAATCAGTTTGCAGCGCTAAATTCAGTCGATTATACGCTCCAAAGTCGCTGACAATATGCGTCACCTGGACAATGCCTTTGTCCGTCAAACCCACACTGCGCAGACCGTCAATATCTGCATCTGTTACAGCAGCAGGCTCATCATTCACTTTCAGCGCATACTCTAATATGTGCTTCAGGCGCATGTTGCTGACACTGTCTGTGCCCTTCTGCAAAAGCTCACTGACTAGATCTTCCGACTCGCCCAAACCATGATTAAGAATGGTGCAAAAGGCGGCGGTACAATATGCACAGCCATTGCGTTGAGAAACTAAAATACCAATGTGCTGAATTTCAGCCATCTCAAGCTCACCGGCTTCCCACAGCACTTTAGTTGCGCCGAGTTTAGCAGTGAAAAATTCGGGGAAATTCAGTTCAACAAAAAAATGGTTAGGCACACTGCCTTCCATTTGCGTCACCCAATCGAAGATACCTTGGACCGCAGGATCATCAACTTGATCTGGTTTAGCAATTTTCACTCTAGCCATTTTTCTTCCTCTTGCCACCCATAAATGGCGCTTTGCAGCGCCATTCTAAGCTTTAAAACATTGGATTTAGGTTATTCAACCTAAAGCGCGAAGCCTTAGTTGAAATCGCGTCGCAACTCTAAACGCCACTCTCTACCGCGATCATACAATCCTTCAAAGGATTGAAACGCAGTGCCGTAGACGCCGCTTATCAAATATTCATCATCTGTTAGGTTACGTCCTGACAATGTCACCAACCAATCTTCATCAGCACTTATCCAACGCACACTGGCATCCACTAACTGAACTGAGTCAGTAACGAGTAGCGGCGTATTATAGGCGTCGTTAAACGTCTTTTTGCGATAACTCCAATCTGCACGGACAATGACAATGCCTCTTTCGTTCATTTGGATTTCTTTAGAAAGACCCAAACTGGCGGTGAATTCTGGCACACGCTCGAACTCAAAACTTTCACGAATCAACGTGATACTTGTATCGATCTGGTCGTATTTCGCGTCAACATAAGCAAAGCTACTTTCCACCAACCAACCTGCGCCGGGAGAAACCAGGGCTTCAATTTCTAGCCCTTGAATAGTTGCTTCGCCTAGGTTGCGCGTTACTGGCGCAACACTATTGAACACTTGGACCTGCAACTCGTCGTACTTAGTACTGTATAGCGCGCCGTTAAGACGGACTTTTTCATCATAAAACGCCGACTTGAAGCCGATTTCGGATACATCTACAAATTCGGGATCAAATGTAGGAATCAGATCTATGTCAGCAGTGCCTGCTGGCGCCGTAGCGCCGGCCACAACCGGAGGGAAAACCCTTTGGCTAAAACCGCCAGACTTAAAGCCTTCCGAATAGTTGTAATAAATCATTACGTCATCCGACACGTCGTAAGACAAATTCAGGGCAGGCGTAAACTCAGATACTTCAACTTGCTTCTCTAACAACGGCAGTATGCGCTCACCAGCTTGCAAGAAAGGCGCGTCTAGCGCCGCTAAAGGATTACCCGCTGGCACCAATTGGCTAATTCCCGCGTAGTAATTTTGGAAGATAATCTGGTCTGGGGTAAAAGATTTCTGCTCGTCTGTATAGCGACCGCCAACGGTGACGCGAAAATCTTCTGACACATCATAAGTCACCTGCGCAAATGCCGCCCATGCTTCATTGTCAAAATCGCCACCTGAGCGAAAATTGGAAACGGTAAAATCTAAGATGTTGGTATTGGTGCCGTCTTCAGAAAAGTAGTAAAGACCAGTAATCCACTGAAACTTGTCATAATTTCCCAACAATTGTAATTCTTGAGTAAATTGATCTTGATCTAAGACGTCAGAGAACTGGGATATACGATGAGGAGAGTGATCGCCATCACGAGCAAATTCAGCATCCAGCTGACGCACAGCTGAAATTGATTTCAATGATAGTACTTCGTTTATATCGTAGTTCAAGGTAACGGAGGCACCGAACGTATCGTTTTCTGAGAATGCAGGCGCTGTACCTTCGTCAGTACCGTCTTTGCCAACGTAACGACTGTCATAGCAATTGGCACTGGCTGGATTAGAGGTCACACCAACGCCAGCAGCATTGGTCGCGGCGCAAGGTTGCCCTGGCCCTAATGCAGCGGTAGTGACGTTATGAATAAAGGCCATCGGCGGAGGTGGTGCTAGTACAACACCATTGAGCTGACTCAAATCGGTGAAATCAATGCCTATTAACTCCATCGCAGGACCGTGTTCGCGGTCTTTCGAAGCATCTACATTTAACTGTGCCGAGAAAGCTTCTGAAGGCTCCCAGTTCACAGCAAGTCGCGCGGCTTTTGTGTCGTCGTTACCTAAATCAATACCATCAGTCCGAGTCACATAGCCATCTTGGGTAAAGTTGGCTAGCGTTAAGCGCGCTGCTACGGTCTCGCCAAAAGGCGTTTCCAGCGACGCTTTAAAGTTAGACAACTTGTCAGTACCAGCACTGTAGGCCAAGCTACCAGTACGCTCACCACCTACTTCAGGTTTGATGGTGGTAACTGATATAGCGCCGCCAATTGTGTTGCGCCCAAACAGAGTGCCTTGAGGGCCACGCAGTACTTCTAAACGCTCAATATCAACCAAGTCTAAAATCGCGCCAACAGAGCGAGCAATGTAGACCCCGTCAACATATAGCCCGACACCAGGCTCGGTGGTCGGCAAAAACTCTTTTTGACCAACACCACGCAAATAGATTGCAGCTGAATTAGAAGCACCACCAAAGCTAGGATTATTTTCTAGCGTTAAGCTTGGCACAAAACGAGATATTTCATCTAAAGTAGTAATACCACGATAGTCTAGGGAGTCGCCTGTATAGGCAGAGATCGCAATAGGCGCGTCCTGCAGGCCTTCCTCACGACGGCGCGCGGTGACAACCACTTCTTCAATTACCGCACTAAAACCGGAACTGCGTTTAACCGTTTCGTCAGCCATGGCTACAGTAGCCAAAACTGATGAGGTCAATGCAACAGCAAAAGCCAAGCCGCTTTTATTCATTTTCACAAAAAGTCCTCTTTATTTTTTAACGTCTATTCTTTTACAAGGCCTATAACTAGACGTCAAAAGCATTCAACGCATTTGTTGCGAGCAGTCAAAAGCCAACTGCTCTTCTCCATCAGGGCAAGGAACAGCCAATTGGCCAGCCCAATACCCACTTTACTTCAACTTAAACCAAGCTTCATCCAGACTTAACCTAAGCGTAATCTGAACTTAATTTGCACTTAGTTTGCACTTATTTTTGGACTAGGCTATTACTGGCACGCTGCTCATTGCCTCAGCAATCTGCGCATCAGACAAGTCTAAATCTTCCATCCCGCCACTCATGTATTTGTCGTAGGACGCCAAATCAAGGTGACCGTGCCCACACAGAGCGGTGAGAATAACCTTCTCCTCACCAGATTCTTTACACGCTAGCGCTTCTCGAATGGCCGCGGCTAGGGCGTGAGTAGGTTCCGGTGCAGGCACAATTCCTTCAGAGCGCGCAAACTGTAACGCACTGGCGAAACACTCAGTCTGAGGAATTGAAATCGCTTCAACTAAGCCTAATTCATAGATATGGGACACCAATGGCGCCATACCGTGGTATCTAAGACCACCGGCATGAATAGCCTCTGGAATAAATCCGTGGCCCAAGGTGTGCATTTTCATCAGCGGCGTTAACCCCGCAGTGTCACCAAAGTCATAACGGTACTCGCCTTTAGTCAACGTTGGGCAAGCGGTGGGTTCTACACAGCGGATGGTAGGATTCATATTGCCCGCCATCTTTTCGCGCAGAAAAGGAAAAGCTAAACCACCAAAGTTAGAGCCACCACCGGTACAACCTACTAATACGTCGGGGGTTTCACCCACTTTAGCCAACTGCAGCAGTGCTTCTTCGCCAATGATAGTTTGATGCAAAAGTACGTGATTTAAAACACTGCCCAAGGCGTAACGGATAGTCGGATCTTTAACCGCCTCGCTGACCGCTTCGGAAATAGCGATACCAAGAGATCCGGGATGATCTGGATCTTGAGCCAGTAAAGATCTACCAAACTCCGTGACCGTTGATGGACTGGGGTGTACTTTACCCCCCCAAATTTCCATCATGGTACGACGATAAGGCTTAGCCAAATAAGAGGCTGCTACCTGCCAAATTTCACATTCCAAACCGAACTGCGCGCAGGCAAAGGCTAGCGAACTGCCCCATTGACCAGCCCCGGTTTCAGTAGTGAGCTTGCGCACGCCTTCTTGCGCGTTGTACCAAACCTGCGGCACAGCAGTATTGGGTTTGTGCGAACCCGCCGGGCTTACGCCTTCGTACTTATAAAAAATCTTCGCCGGTGTATCGAGTAATTTCTCTAGTCTACGCGCCCTAAACAATGGACTGGGACGCCATAAGCGATAAACGTCCAATACTTCACCTGGAATATCAATATACCGCTCGGTAGACATCTCTTGGGCAATCAACGCCTTGGGAAATAACGGCGCAAAGTCTTCCGCAGTGGCGGGTTGATGTGTGCCTGGATGCAGTGGCGGAGGCGGTGGTTCTGGCAAGTCTGCCACAATGTTGTACCACTGGGTTGGCATCTCATCTTCTTCAAGCAAGATCTTTGTGTAATTACTCATCGATATATCCAAATAAAAACTGCCGTTAAGGCATAAAAACTAGGTCTCCATGGGAGCGACATCATATTGATACCCATGGGGAAAGAAAAGGACATCTATAAAGGTTAATAAAAACGCCTTAGATACGAAAAATCCAATTGCACTGGGTTTGCGAGATTAAGCGCGCCTGATAACTCAGAATTCGTACAAACCGGTGCTATCAAAAGCCCTACAGAACGGTCGTATCGGCGCTAAAGAACCTGTTACCGGCACACTCAGCGAAATTCACAACGACCCACCGCAATAGTATTCGCTCGGCATTTAGGCCCTAGGCAAACTGGCCGACCACAATCCCTCAGATTGAATCAAAAATACTGTCAAAACGCCGAACTTTTACCTAACAATTACTACCGTTTATCGCGCATTTACTACAGCTTACTTTCTTGGAACGTACTTTACCTGCCGACACCCTGAAAATCCGCCTTGGCTTTCGAACTTATGAGTTTTTTGTTATCGACCGCATAAATCCAATCCTAAGCCAACAACTAAACAGAGCAACTTTGCATCAATAAATGTGAGTGGGGAAAATATGATTTTTCAGAAGAAGTGGAGGCCTATTACAAGCACTGTAATCCTGGCATTTGCAGCAATAGGCACCCAATCTGTACAAGCAGAGGGCCGAGTAATTGAGGAAGTATTGGTTACCGCTGAGAAACGTCAGTCAACCGTATCAGATACCTCAATTTCCATTACTGCCTTTGGTCAGTCTCAACTAGAAGACTTTGGCATCCAGGGCGCTGATGAGTTAGTTAACTTCATCCCCGCAACCACTCGAGACAACTACGACATTCGCATCCGCGGCGTGGGGCGAAATTTCCGCTCCTTGGGCGGAGATCCTGGCGTTGCCACTTACTACAATGGCATCTATTCCGAGGACTTTGGTATTGCTTCATCAGAAAACGGGCTCTACGACATTGCTCGTGTGGAAGTATTGCGCGGCCCACAAGGCACCTTGTATGGCCGTAACTCTATTGGCGGAGCGCTTAACTATATTACCAATGAACCCAGCAACGAGTTTGAGGGCGAATTTAGAGTAGCCGCTGGTAACTTTGGCGCACAAGAATACTACGGCGTTCTTTCTGGCCCCTTAGTGAAAGATAAATTAGCCTACCGACTAGTTGGTGTAAAACGTGACCGAGATGGCTCTATTGACGGCCAGAATGGCTCGCAGGACATTAATACCATTGACGACCAAAACATCTCTTTGGCCCTGAAGTGGGATATCGCCGAAGACTGGCAAATGAACATACGTTGGAATGATAGAGAATCGGATAGAGTTATCGGCCAAAATCTAGTTGTAGCAGACGGTATTGCTGGTCAACGCGGCGTGCGCGACACCAATAATTTCGTCCGCGGCTTAAGACGTACTGACGGCACCACAGCCGGCGAATATATCTTTACTCACCCTACAAGCGGGGCTGAAGTTTATGGGCGACAGGTCAGACCCGGTGTTGACTTTGCAGCATCCGACGCGCCTAACCCAGCATTTGGTGCCACTGGTTTAACCCTCAACCGCAACCTGAGTGATTTAGACAACTCAGTCGCCACCAACAATGCAAACGATGAAGAATTTGTTCAGCAAGGTGTGCAGTTCGATTTAACTTGGGACATCAGCGATACAGTTTCACTCAAGTATTTAGGTGGCTGGCAGGATTTCGACTATACCTTTGACATTGACTACGACTTTACCGACGCAACCTTTTCACAACCTCGCCAGACAGTACTTGAAGCAGTTGAAACCTCGTCCCACGAACTACAGTTGTTGTGGCAGATTGGCGAGCGCTTAGAGATGACCAGTGGCCTCTATATCTTCAACTCAGATCGCTTACAGAACTTTGCATTTAGAGATGACACCCGATTTGTAGCCCCCTACAACTATGGTGGCGTAGCGCCATTCGTGGCAGGGTTTGGTACGGAACATAGGCGTATTGGAAGTGCCCCAACCGGTTTTTCAGTTATTGGTCCTTGGCAGGGCGACCCTGGTGGCGCGTCTTACGAGTACTTCAATTCAGCGGTAACTAAAGCATTCGCAGCCTATACCCAAGGCACCTATACATTTAATGACAGTTGGGCGCTTACAGTTGGCGTTCGCTGGGCGAATGACGACAAAAGCGCATTTGAAACAAGAACCGGTTATTTCGAAGCTAATCTAGACGCCGGCCCATTCGCTGGTTTTGGTCCAGCCTTGGACGGCCAATGTGACCTATCTTTCAACACGGACTGCAGCGCCCTGGGCCTAACACCATTGGCAATAGCGAATATTTTTACTGGAGCGGCCACACCCACCTTCGACCCAGCAAACCCTATTACGCCCACATGTGCATTAGGCAGCAGTAACTGTGCAACGCCGCTTCTTTTACAAGGTATACCTCTATCTTTCGCCGACCAAGCTACTGGTGACGATGACTGGGGAGACGTTTCGTTCAGAGTCAATTTAGATTGGACACCCAGCGAAGATCTATTGATCTACGGCTCTGTGACTACGGGCTACAGAGCAGGCGGTTACTCTCTTGGTATTGGCGATTCACGAACTGGCGCTGGTAATCAAAATGATCCCAGAAGTCTCGCAACTTACGATCAAGAAGAAGTAGTTGCCTATGAACTCGGGTACAAGGGCACTCTGTTAGATGGTCAACTGCAAGTAAACGCCTCCGCGTACGTATATGACTATTCGGATTATCAAGACCGAATCGAGATATTCAACGGCCAGACCAATACAGCTCTAGACCAAGTGATTAACGCCGATTCCGCCATAAATTCAGGCTTAGAAGTAGAAGTTACTTGGTTGGTCAGCGAAAGCTTGTCTATTGGAGGTAACGCCAGCTACACCAAGGCGGAATACGATTCAGATCTCTTTGTTTTGGAAGATGATAATCCTGCTTACCCAACAAGCGTTTTCAGCGACTATAATTTAGACCCTAACAACCCTGGCGCGGATAACTTTTTGGTACGTAACTACAACGGCAATGCGCTAAAGCGTATCCCCGAGTGGAAGGCAACCATTTGGACCTTCTACGAATGGCAATTGAGTGACAGTTCATTAACGGCTGGCGCGGTATACGCCTACACCGGTTCTTACTATTCTTCTGGTGTAGAAAGATCTCTAGATGAAGTGCCTGAGAGAATTCGCATAGATTTGTCGCTCATCTGGCGCGATGAAACTGAGCAATGGACGGTGAAAGGCTTTGTTGACAACGTCACCGACCAGGTTTATTCCAGAGGCTTAGATACGCCAACAGAAGGACGAGATTTCCGCTTGGTTGCTGAATCCCTCTACCCGCGCTACTACGGCGTGGATGTGACCTACAGATTCGGCGCTCGATAAGCGTTGTTCTTTGGACTACGGTCTGAACTAGCCTTTAACTAGGTTTGAATTAAGCCCACCGCTTGGTGGGCTTTTTTTTCGCCTGTTTTTCCAGCCAAAAACCCAGATTTCTAATCTCTATTTCTTCAACGTGCCACTTCGTTATTGCCCCAATCAACCCATGCACTGCTACTACCAATGGTGTAATTTATGGCTGGGGATTCGAAGATTGAGGAGAAAACACAAATGAAGGATTTATACCGCCTGCTAACAACTGCCTGCATAATTTTTTTAACAACAATTTTGACGGCCTGCTCTAGCCCACAGGACAGCACAACTACCACAGCAAATAATAGCGACGACACTCAGGCAGTAGCGCCTAGATTTAACGCGCCCAGTCTTGTCATGCCCAAAGACACAATCACTGCAGAGCCTCAGGCCAACGCTTACCGCGAAGCCTATTTTGGCGACCTGCACGTACACACTGACTACTCATTTGACGCTTACGCTTTTGGCACTGTGGCCACGCCCTATGATGCCTACAGATACGCGCAAGGCGAAGCCATAGCCCACCCAGCGGGTTTCCAAGTACAACTGGGCCAGCCGTTAGATTTTTATGCAGTGACAGACCACGCCATGTTTTTAGGCGCAGTCAAAGCAGCAGCCAATACCAACACCGAGTTTTCTAAAGAACCTCACGTACAAGACCTGCATAACATCAACAGGCCAGATAATCTGAACATTGCCAGCCTGCCTCAGCGCGTGAAGGCCTTTAGCACTTTTCTACCCGATACTTTAAATAGAATCGCCAATGGCCAAACCGACGTGGCCATTGTGAATCAAATTGCCAAAGACGCTTGGGCGGACATTGTCCAAGCAGCCCAAGCAAACAATCGCCCAGGCGAGTTCACTACATTCGTTGCCTATGAATACACCTCTTCCACTGACGGACGCGGCAACCTGCACCGTAATGTCATATTCAGAGACTCAGATAAACTGCCAGCACTGCCCTTCTCACGCTTTCACAGCCAAAACCCTGAAGGCCTATGGGATTGGATGGACGGCCTCAGAGCACAAGGCATAGAAACGCTCGCCATCCCTCACAACTCCAACGGATCTAACGGCGCAATGTTTCAAATGGTTGACTGGGCCAGCAACCCCATTGATGAAACCTACGCCCAACGCCGAATTCGCAACGAACCACTAGTCGAGATAACTCAGGTCAAAGGCACGTCGGAGACACACCCACTGCTTTCACAGAATGACGAGTGGGCGAATTTTGAAATAATGCCGTATAGAGTTGCCACCACCATAGCCAGCCAACCAGAAGGCTCTTACGCTCGACAAGCGCTACTATACGGCATGACTTTGGCTGACCAAGGTTTAACCAACGCTTATCAATTTGGCTTTGTTGGCGCTTCCGATACACATACAGGGGCTGCATCTCTCGATGAAGAAAGTTACTTCTCCAAAGTGGGCTTGTTAGACGCAGACGGCAGCCGCCGTGGATCACAGCCGCTGACCCCAGGCGATGCTGAAATAATCAAAGCTGCCGGTCGAGTAGAAATCAAACAAATTGGCGGCAAACAATATGCTACCGGTGCTTATGAAACTTGGGGGGCATCTGGTCTTACTGGAGTCTGGGCCGAGGAAAACACACGCGACGCCATTTATCGCGCATTTAGGCGCAAAGAAACTTTTGCCACATCTGGACCCAGAATGAAGGTTCGGTTGTTTGCCGGTTATAACTTCGGTGGCAATACCCTCAATGACACCAATGAGGTCGCAGCAGCCTATGCAAGCGGTGTCAGCATGGGTTCAGAACTATTAACCAATGGTGACCAAGCGCCAACACTGTTAGCCCACGCCACCCAAGACCCAAATTCAGCGCCGCTGCAACGCTTGCAGATTGTTAAAGGGTGGACAGTTGACGGCGAACACAACGAGCAGGTTTACGATGTTGCCTGTTCCGACGGCGGCTTGGTGGACGCAGTTACCCATCGTTGCTCTGACAACGGCGCGCAAGTTGACCTGACCAACTGCGCCATAAGCAGTAATTTGGGGGCAGCAGAGCTTAAAGCTAAATGGCGGGATCCAGAATTCAACCCAGAGCACAGGGCCTTTTACTATGTCCGCGCACTCGAGAACCCAACCTGTCGCTGGTCAACTTGGGATGCCATCAAAGCCGGCGCAACCCCACGCTCAGATCTGCAAGCGACCATTCAAGAGAGAGCATGGTCATCGGCTATTTGGCTGGTGCCCAGCGCTGGTTAGCCGCAAAACTTACGCCAGCCAGTTGCGAGCACAAGCGCTGATCGCAAACACTGGTGGCAAACACTGGCAAACACTGGCAAACATTACAGGCAAAAATTAGAGCCCAGCCCCTCGGTGATGGGCTTTTCCTCGCCACACACGCCACTAAGACTTTCAGCAAGCTTTATTTGAGGCCTGCTTTACCTGCCTAGAGCGCACCCGGCATTCGGCGAAATCCTTACTATTAAAATATTGCTTAATATCCGCATTATTTTTACAGTCAAGTGGCAGCAAAGAAACAAATCACTTTGCTCTACAGCGGATCAACAATAAAAACGAAATAGTGGCTCAATAGAGGCCGTGAAATTTCCAGGGTAAAAAAACTATGCCGGAAATGATCATTCCATTCATTGCTGGAATCTCACTAATAGTATTCGTGTTAATTTATATTCAAAAGAGACGCCAACGAATTCAAACTATATTTGCTACTGAAAATGCGACTACAACCCTGCCGCACACTCACGAATGGGAGTTGTACTACAACGCATTAGCCCCATCACAAAGAATCCGAGTCTGCCTAGTGGAATTGAATATTCCCTATAAAGGCCACAACATCGGAATGGAATCTGACCCACGCGATACAATTCCAACCCGCATCATGAAAGAGTTACCCAACCACCAGCTACCAATGCTGCTTCACAATGGCAGGGCCCTTTACAATTCTCGAGAGCAAATGAAATATCTAATTGCCCAACAAGCAGCAAACGGCCAAATGATACCTGCGGCGGCGGACGAAAAATCGAGGCTTGAGGAATGGTTGAGCAAAACATCTAGTTTAGATGAAGATCGATTCCAGCTAGAGCCGGGCAATGAAATTTTCACCATTGCTTTACCACTGTGGGCCGCAGTTTTAGAGCAGGTAAGTTATCGCAGGATGATAAAGACATTCTGGTTTAATCGTTTCACACGAAAACCCATTAGAGCTAATGCCATAAGAACACTGAAGTTACTATCGGTGTTAGAAAACCCAAAATTAAATGATGCATTCGAAACAGCAAAAGAGACGATTGAAGCCCAGCTCGATGAGATCGAATATTCCTTGATGAAACACGAAGGACCATGGATTACCGGTGAGACATTTACTCAAATAGATATCGAAACAATGGCGTTACTAGATCGACTTCACTTAATTACTATGTTGGCGGATCTCTTGAATTCTAACCGCCCGAACCTTCGCTCGTACTGGGAAAAGTTACAGTCTAGGCCCAGCTACAAGAAAGCCATCATAAGCCAGAGGAGACCAGACATTAAGGCTGCTCGACTAAGAATACTAGCGGTAAGAGCAAGCAATAAGGCTTTTGATGAACTGCTTAGAGTGAATCACTGACACGAAACTAGTAAAGTTCATCGCTCATTCGCGTAGTTGTACGGGTGGAACCAAACCTCCAGTTGTACTGCAATCTGGATCAATAATAACAACGAAATAACCGCTCAACAGAAGCTGCCAATTTTCTAAGAGCACCAGCATATGATTGAAATGGTAGCATTAACGGTTATTGGAATATTGCTAGCAACGATACTCTTCTTTGCGCGTATTCAGAGAATAAATCGAGGAATCGGCAAAATACTTACGGAGGCAAAAGAAGACAAAACTCTGCCGCATACGCACGAGTGGGAGCTTTATCATAATGAACAAGCGCCATCGCAAAGAATTCGTGCCTGCCTAGCAGAATTGAATATTCCCTACAAAAGCTATGCAGTTACTCTACAAACAAACGTCAACCAGACCGTTCCGGCTGGTCTCATCCAGAGTTTGTCGAAGCACCAAATTCCAATACTTTTGCATCATGGAAAGCCGATCTACAACTCTAGAAAACAAATGGCTTACGTCATTGCTCAGCACAACAACGGCGCGCAGATGCTACCGACTACGACTGGTGAAAAATACCGATTGAAATGCTTTTTAAAAGCATTTTCAGGTCTAGATGAAAACAATTTTGCGGTCGTCAGTAGCACCGAAAATAATGAAATTTTCACAATTGCACTGCCAGCTATGGGAGCAATTTTGGAACGCTTAACCTCTCAACCCCTGCTGCGCGTACGTATTTTTAGCCGCTTTTTTCGCAAAGACCTAAACACCCCAACCCTACGCGGGCTGACCATGCTCTCCATAGTGGACAACCCAAATTTAAATGATGCGTTCGAAACAGCAAAGGAGAAAATTGAGGCCCAACTTGACAAAGTCGAAGACTCTCTAAGTAAGCACGGCGAACCTTGGATCACTGGCGAAACTTTCACCCAAATAGATATTGAACTAATGGTGTTATTGGAACGACTTTACATAGTAACAATGTTGGAAGACTTACTAGATGCTCGTCGACCTAACACTCGCTTATACTGGAAGACGATAAAATCTAAAGAGAGTTACAGGAAATCGATCTTGAACCATAGAAGCGCCGACATTAAAGCGGCCCGCATAAAAATATTGGCTACGCGGGCAACCAACAGCGACTTTGACGAAACACTTAGAGTGAATCACTAACCGACTGAAGAGAAACCAACACTTTGTATACTAAGCCCTAAGCAATAACTACTAGGCTAAAATTCAGCAATGTGACTCAAAGTGGTGCCTGTTATCAGCTGCATCAATTGCATAGCGGAGGTAATCATTTTCAACGAGGTTGCCACCTGCACTTCATTAGCAAATTCTGGTTTTAACAAAAGATGGGCGTGCCAAATAGCTACCTTTGGATGCAGCTTGGCAAAAGGGTACCCGGCCATCGACAGGCGGTGGGTATAAATAAACCAAGCGATATCTAGCAAGGTCACTTCACCGCCGGACAAATAGCGGTTATGGGTTAGCCGCTGCTCCAACAATTCATAAGCTGCAAAAAAATTCTGTGCCGCTTCATTAGCGCGGCGATCCGAAATACCTTCTGAAGCATAAGTGCGCCAAAAACTCAGCTCTATCTCTTTTCTCGGGTCTGCCTCGCCATTAATAATATTCTCAGATTGCTCATATAAACTGAGTGCCTCTGGACGTTTACGAGCCAAAAACCCAGGCACCACAAAACGCAAGGTCAGCGAGCGCATATCCAAATGCAGTTGATTTTCTTCTTCAAGACCCGCCATGACATCTTCGCGGTCATCCTCAGGAATCAGTCTTAATTCAGAAAAAGTCTCGTCCAGATAATCCAATATGTCATTGCTTTCAATATGCACTTCACCGTCGTGCACCAAAACTGGCACCAAGGCTCTTGGGTTAATACCCAAAAACCACGGCTTATAGTTGTCTTGCTGCGTTAAGTTAAGCGGATGAGAAACCCAACTAATACCCTTTAAATTGAGAAAAATGCGTGCCTTTTGTGAACACGCTGAATCTGCAAAATGTATCAGATGGACACCTTCCCAATGCAAAACTTCTTTTGTCTGAATTTCTTCTGGGACTAATTGAACCATTATTGATCTCTCCGACATCAGTTAACGTCTAAATAGGAAAAGCTGGCTATTGCTATGGCATATTCGCGTAGTTGCGAACTTATGCCTTCTCAATGCATCTATCAAGCTGCCCTAGACTAGCTGAGAAGTGGCCTAAAATTAACAGCGCAAACCTGCTCAAAATGCTCAAAGACTGGGTTAGTATTCTGTCTTACAAAGTACATACAGATGAAGGGATATTCCATGAAAGCAGCAATTATGCGCGACGCCAAAATTATTGTAGATGATATGGCTATGCCAGTACCCAGCGCAGGCGAAGTTTTAGTTAAAACACTCGCGTGTGGCATTTGCGGCTCGGATTTACACGCGCTGAAGCACGGCCATCAAATGGTGCAAACCTCTATTGAAACAGGCGGCTCGTTTGCAATGGATCTGAGTAAAGACATTGTCATGGGTCATGAGTTCTGCGCCGAAATCCTCGACCACGGGCCAGGTACCAACCACGCTTTCAAAGCGGGCACTCGTGTTTGCTCCTTTCCAATGACCGTGCATAACGGCGAGCCATCCACTGTGGGTTACTCCAATGTCGTACCAGGCGGTTATTCCCAAAACATGGTTCTCACAGAATCTTTGCTGCTAGCTGTGCCTAACGGTCTAGCTACCCAACATGCGGCTTTAACAGAGCCCATGGCCGTTGGGTTACATGCGGTGCGCATGGCCCGGTTAAACAAGTCCGAGATACCCTTAGTCATAGGTTGCGGCCCTGTGGGCTTAGCGGTGATCAGCGCGCTCAAGCAGATGGGGGTTGGTCCAATTATCGCAGTAGATTACAGCGCCAAGCGCAGACAGCTGGCAGAGCTGATGGGCGCAGATCAGGCCATAGACCCTAGCAAAACCTCGCCCTATGAAACCTGGGCGCAGTTAGCCCAATCGGATGTAAACGGTAACCCAATGCCGGTGGAGCCTTTCTCCGGCCAATCTTTCAGAGAGGGTGTGTTTTTCGAATGTGTAGGTGTGCCTGGGGTCATCGACCAAATAATGGCCGGAGCGAAAAAAGGCTGCCGAATCGTCGTTGTTGGTGTGTGCATGGAATCGGATCAATTCAGGCCCTTGGTTGGCGTCAACAAAGAACTCAATTTGCAGTTTGTATTAGCATACACGCCGGAAGAATTCGCTGAGACATTGCATAGCATTGCCGAGGGACATGTTGACGTAGCACCACTAATTACAGCTACCGTAGGCTTGGACGGGGTAGCACAGGCCTTCGAAGATTTGGCCAACCCAGAAGTGCACGCAAAAATATTAGTCGACCCCACAATAGGCAGTGAAAGCCACTAGGAGCACGCAATGACCAACGTCGATGACAAAAGCAGTAACGCAGAGCAAATCAAATACTGGAATGCTCAAGCGGGCACCATATGGGTTGCCCAACAGGCGCATTTAGACCACCTACTGGCACCACTTTCCGAGGCTGGACTTGCGGCGGCAAAATTTGCCGCCAATGAATCTGCGCTAGATATTGGCTGTGGTTGCGGTGACACAAGTATTGCCCTAGGGACAAGCCAGAGTAGCGGCTCTGTCACCGGCGTTGACATTTCAGAACCCATGTTGGCTCATGCGCAAGTCAGAGCTAGCTCAATGCCCAATGTGGGCTTTGAGCAAGCAGATGCCGCAGAAGCGGAGTTTGCTCAGCAATACGACTTACTGTTTTCGCGCTTTGGCGTGATGTTTTTCTCCGACCCAGAGGCGGCGTTCAAGAATTTGCGCAAAGCACTCAAACCTAGTGGGAGAATGGTCTTTGTGTGCTGGCAGCCGCCGAGTGAAAACCCATGGATGTCTTTAGCAGGCAAAGCTGTGCAGCCGTTCATGCCGCCTGCTGCAACAC
>OJIR01000140.1_pt1 | contig 25181 bp, 22 predicted proteins | sample 1595711 | NCBI WGS metagenome assembly OJIR01 (sample SAMN05416846, study PRJEB24817) | seawater metagenome | isolation source: Sea water | place: Canada:Atlantic | collected 2013-07
AAATATCGGCTCGTTGTGTATTGATTATGTTTACAGCGTGATCGAGATCGCCAAGGTGGGGGAAACCGTGGCAAGCCAAAGCGTGTCCGTGTTTCCCGGGGGGAAAGGCCTTAATCAATCTATTGCCGCGGCTAAAGCAGGCATCAAAGTTGAACATTTTGGCGCTGTGGGCGTTGATGGTTCTGAGCTTGTCGAATTTATGCAGGCAGCGGGAGTAGGGGTTAGCAACATTGTCCCACTGCCTGGCCGAACCGGCCATGCGGTTATTCAGATTAATAGCCAAGGTGAAAATTCCATTGTTATCGCCGGTGGTACCAACCGCGAGATCCCCCAACAAACCATCAGCAATGCAATTGCATCTGCGAAAGGTGGTGGCTGGATACTCATGCAGAATGAGACCAATGATGTGGGCGAAATAATTCACTTAGCCAGCGCTGCCGGCTGCAAGGTGGCACTGAATCTAGCGCCAGTGGATGCTCATGCCCAAAGCTATAACTATGCGCTGGTAGATCTGCTGATTGTTAACGAACTAGAGGCTATGGCTGTCAGCGGACGCGCCTCTTTAAGCGAAGCTTTTGCGCACCTTATCACAACCTATCCTGACATGAATTTAGTGCTAACCATGGGCAAGGAAGGGCTGCGCTACTACCAAGCAGAATACCGTAACAGTGGTGAGTTAGGCGCATTTGAGGTCGGTGTTGTTGATGAAACTGCAGCAGGGGATACCTTCGTGGGGTATTTAATGGCAGGGCTGGTCGCTGGTCAAAGCCTGCATAACGTGCTGCTCGAAGCCAGCGCCGCTGGTGCTTTGGCCACCACACGAGCTGGGGCAGCGCCGGCAATACCCGAGCTCAATGAAGTGCGCGAGTTAGTGGCTAAGCAACCCCTCAATGCTTAGCGCCTTTTTTTCAGACGTTAAGCGACCTCATTCGAGCTAAGTAAGGGACACCTAAGTATTCAATGACGGGTAATTAAACCGCGAATGTCAGACCTGTGAGTTTCGCTAAATCTGCAATGGCCTGATCTTCTCCCAGTACCTTTATGGTCTGCATTCCTAGGTTTTTTGCTGGTTTAAGGTTGATGCCGAGGTCATCTAAAAATACGGCTTTAGTGGGTGATACGCCCAATTTTTCGCAGGTCCGAATATAAATTTCAGGGTTTGGTTTTCTAATGCCTTCTTTGCTGGATTCAACAACCAGGCTAAAAATTTCCATGACGCTGGCCACAGAACTGGCCTTCTCTTGGTCCGTATCCATGCCTGGCCCGTGACCGGCTTTTACGTTGTTGGTGATACACGCCACCAAGAAGTGTTGCTTACATATCTTCAATACTTCGACCATTCGTGGGCGTAGTGTGCCGCTGAGTCTTGCGATAACGGCTTTACCGGGAATTCGGTGGCCTTTTGCTGCGCTTTCTTCAGCGAAGAGTTCATCAAAATCATCCATGCTGACGCTATTGGACTCGAACTGCGCCCAGGCATTGGTTTCAGGGTTTACTGCGTTAATGCTTCTAATAAAGTCTTTGGGAGCGCCTATTTCGGCTTCTAAAACATTGAATGCTTCAAACGGGCTACTGGTAAACACGCCGCCAAAGTCCCAGATGATGGCTTCTATATTCAGGTTGACTGCTTGTGCTGATTGGGTCATTAGTGCTCCTCATGATGACTGGATTAAACGCAGACTATAATGCTTCCTAGCCTGACTGACGATGGACATGATCAAATTAGATGCGTGCAAGTGCGCGGAGGCTTAATATACCCGGTTCAATAGTTGAAAAATGTTAGGGGAATATTGTGGGGCAAGACATTACGGTAACGACAAAAGATGGCAGCACTATTGGTGCGTATTTGGCAGAGCCAAAGGCTGGCACAGCGCGCCAAGGTAGCGTGGTTGTGCTCCAAGAAATATTTGGTGTTAACACGCATATTCGGGAGGTCACCGATGGCTATGCTGCACAAGGATATGTTGCCATTGCACCGAAGATCTTTGACCGTATAGACAGCAACATTGAGCTAGGTTACACAGACGCCGATATGAGCAAAGGCATTGAATTGGCATTTCAAATGCTCAATCTTGAGCAAACGCTAGTTGATATTCAGGCCACTATTGATCTCGCCGGCGGTTACGGCAAGGTGGGCGTTGTTGGGTATTGTTTTGGTGGGCTATTAACCTGGCTAGCTGCTTGCCGACTTTCCGGCGTTCATGCGGCTTCCAGCTACTACGGTGGTGGCATCGTCGGCAATTTAGATAAGCAAACCCAGTGCCCTACGATCATGCATTTTGGTGAATTAGATGCACACATTCCTTTGTCTGATGTAGATAAAATTAAGGCCGCCCTGAGTGGTGTCCCTGTTCACATCTATGCGGCGGATCATGGGTTTAATTGTAATCACCGTGGTAGCTATAACGAAGAAGCAGCCAAGCTTGCTTATGAGCGCACTTTAGCTCACTTCGCTGAGCACCTCGTTTAAGGTCGCAAATTTGTAGCGCTCTTTCCCGAGCGTGTAGTCGAGGGTTTAACATCGATAAAGGTTGCTGTAGTGGGCTGCAAGAGAGCGTAGGAGAGCGTAGGAGCGGCTTGATGTGGATCCTGGCTCTGCAGCAAGTAAATTGTTAAGAGGTCGCCTTCGCAGCATTCTCGGCCAACCTTTAAGCGGGCAGTTCTACTGCACTCTAACGCTACCAAGAACCTGCGCTATCGGATAAAACTCTGCAACTGGGTATGCCTGACAAGCGCTTAACCCGTCACGTAACAGCCACATAACCAATTGTCTAACCGGATGAAATCGGCGTCGATATTAGGATAATTTTGCGTTGACATTTTGGTCAATTGAAAGTCCATACCCTTAGACGCGGTGAACATTGCGAAAAAGTGTCGGTTATCGCTAATAACGGATGCGCAAGTGTTGACTTTAATCGGGCGTTTGTTGATCCTTCGTCCGCGGGTTGAGCCGGGGAGGCCAACGCACGATTTATGACTCTAATAAGTTTTCTTCAAATGAATTTGTTTTATACGAATTTGTTTTTTGAGGTTGTTAGGGTTCACTCAGAGCAGACAGAAGAAGTGTCTGCGAAGCTCATGCATAATTTTTTGTTGTTGGTTTAGTGCCGCAAGAAGATTTATGCGAGGTTCAACGAAACAATGGATTTTCCAGTAGGAAGTTGTAATGAAAAAATATACACATAGGCTGACGCAAGTATTGCTGTCTTCAGCGCTCATGTTTTCAGTGAGTCAGGTGCAAGCAACGACGCTTAATGACATCTTTCAAGTAGCGGAGCAGATGAATTCATCTGCAAAGCGCTCTCAGGCAAAGATTGATAACTTGACCGAAGAAACTCGGCAATTGTTGAGTGAGTACAAGACGGTATTAAAAGAGGTTGAAGGCCTCAGAGTTTATAACCGCCAACTTGAGAAGCAGATAGGCAATCAAGAAACGGAAATGGCCCAGCTTACAGTTTCCATTGATGAAGTAACCGTTATTGAGCGTCAAATTACGCCGCTCATGTTACGTATGATTGATGGTCTTGAGCAGTTCGTAGAACTTGATGCTCCGTTCCTAATAGAGGAACGAAGAAAGCGTATTGAACTTCTACGTGAAACCATGGACAGAGCAGACGTTCTAGTATCTGAGAAGTTCTCGCAGGTGTTTAGAGCATTCCAGATCGAAAACGATTACGGACGCACAATGGAAACTTATTCTTCTTCCATCGAACTTGGTGGCGTAGAGCGTAATGTAGACATCTTGAAGGTCGGCCGTATTGCACTGGTTTATCAAACACCAGACGGTGAAGAGACCGGCGTTTATAACGTGGACAAGCGTGCATTTGAGGCAGTTGATTCCTCTTTTAATAGCTCTGTAAGACAGGGTATTAGAATGGCCCGTCAACAGGCTTCAATTGAGATGCTGAGCCTGCCCATCGCAGGTGCCGGAGTAGTTCAATGAAAATGACAAAGAAAAGCGTAATGAATTTATCGAAAGGTTTAATCGCAGCTGCGTTACTGGCTGCATCTTTTGCTCAGGCAGAAGAAACCGCTCCAGCAGCATCTGATTTGGTTGTAAACCAAGCCAGTTCGCTGGATGAATTGTTGGACAACGTCGAGCAACGACGCGTCGTTGAATCTCGTGAAAATACTTCAAGAGAACAACAGTTCGCTAGAGAAAAAGCTAGTCAAGCCAGACTGTTGAAAAACGCAGAAGACGAGCGTCTTCGTGAGCAGCGTCGCTCTGATCGCTTAGAAACTCAATTTGAAGAAAATGAGATTCGTATTGGTGATTTGAGTGAGCAGCTCGACAAGCGCTTAGGCAGTTTGCGCGAACTGTTTGGTGTGCTGCAGCAGGTTGCTGGTGACACCCGTGGAGGCTTCGAAGGTTCAATTATTTCTAGCCAGTACGGGAATCGCGGCGAATGGTTGGGTCAACTAGCTAAGAAGATGGGTACATCTAGCCAGCTAGCGACTATCGATGAAATGGAAACTCTTTGGTTTGAACTTCAAAGAGAAATGACCGAGTCCGGTAAAATCTCTAAGTACCCCGGTACAGTGACTAAGATTTCTGGTGAGAAGGTACCTACTGAGATCGTCCGTGTAGGTTCTTTCGCACTCCTTGGTGACGGCGAGTACTTACAGTGGAACCCAGAAAGCCAGTCTATTACTGAGTTACCACGCCAGCCTACAGGCAGACATACCTCTACTGTTGAAGCGCTACAAGATGCCGCTCCAGGTGAGATCGTTGAGTTATCAGTTGACCCCACTCGTGGCTCTTTGCTGGCACTATTGATTCAAGCCGCAACATTGGGTGAGCGAATCGGTTCCCCAACTTCATTGTTTGCTGATGGTCAAGGTGGTGAGGTAGGTTCAGTCATTATTCTAGGCGGTATTGTTGGTGTCTTCTTAGCACTAGAACGTTTAATTACACTGTTCTTGGTTGGTTCTAAGGTTAATGCTCAGCGCAAAAATCCAGTCCCTTCTATGGACAACCCTCTAGGTCGTGTATTAAACGTCTATGAAGAGAACAAGAACGTTGATGTGGAAACACTGGAGCTCAAATTGGGCGAGGCGATTCTGGGTGAAACCCCGAATCTGACCAAACGGATAACTTTGATCCAGGTGATCTCGGTAGTTGCGCCACTTACTGGTCTATTAGGCACAGTAATCGGTATGATCGAGACCTTCCAAGCGATCACGTTGTTTGGTACTGGCGATCCTAAGACGATGGCCAGCGGTATTTCTAAAGCGTTGATGACCACTGTATTAGGCTTGTGTGTTGCGATTCCTACTACACTATTGCACGCAATTGTGAACAGCCGCTCTCGTGAGTTGGTACACATAATTGAAGAGCAAAGTGCTGGAATTATTGCAGATCACGCTGAAAAAGCTGGCAAGTCACTAGGCTAGTCAGCAGGAGGCTGTCGAAACATGTTAAACGACGCATATCTAGCAATTATCACGTTCATGGAAATGGGCGGCAATGTACTCTGGTACATCGCCGCTATCACTTTCTTTATGTGGACTCTGATATTTGAACGTATTTGGTTCTTTAGATCTGAGCACAAAGAGTTAGTTTTGCAGGGGGCTACTATCTGGGAATCTCGTGCAGAGCGGAAGTCTTGGAGTGCTCATCAAGTTCGCGAGGGAATCGTGTCTAATGCTGCCAGTCGAATTATGGGAAACCTTCCGGTCATTGAGACCTGTGTGGCACTTTGCCCCTTATTCGGTTTGCTCGGTACAGTAACCGGCATGATTGCAGTATTTGATGCAATGGCAACCCAGGGTGGTAATGCTCGGTCTATGGCCGCAGGCGTTTCCATGGCCACCATTCCGACAATGTCTGGAATGATTGCTTCATTATCTGGGCTGATTGGGACGACGTATTTGAAGCGTAAAGTTGAATACGAAACGCAAATGTTCGAAGACACGCTTACTCTAGATCATTAGAGATATAGGTAAGTCTAGAATTTTCATCACCGCAATATGGTGATACGAGGAAAGAATTATGCGTAAAAAAATGAGACGCATCTCTAGAAATGAAGAAGATGCAGATATTAACCTGACGCCCATGTTGGACGTGGTTTTCATCATGCTTATCTTCTTCATCGTAACTGCGACTTTTATTAAGCAGGCGGGGATAGATGTAACTAGGCCAGATGCAATGACCTCTGAACAAAAGCCAACGGTTGCTGTACTTGTTGCTATTGGTCCTACTGGCGATATATGGATAGATAAGAAGCGGGTTGATCCAACTTCTGTACGATCGCATATTGAGAAACTCCATTCCGAAAACCCTAAGGGTGGACTGGTAGTTCAAGCCGATAGAAGTTCCACAAACGAAAAGTTGATGGCCGTATTGAACGCTGCAAGAGCTGCGGGCATGCGTGAAGTCGCTATTTCAACTGAAAATAATTAGGTAGGAATAACTATGGTTGTTCGTTATGCAATCGGCGTTGGACTGGGAGCAGTTGTAACCTTTATTTTGTTCTTCTTGATGCAGGCTATCATTGCGAGTAATGAGGCCAATTTAGAAGAGGGCGCTAAAGGTAAGCTACTGGACTTTGTCCGACTTCAAGATGACCAAGATGTTGAAACTAAGCAACGTAAGCCAAAGCCACCACCGCCACCCGATGAGCCGCCACCAGACTTGCCAAAGCCTGACTTTGAGGCGTCTGATTTGTCACAGGGTGTAGATGTAGGCGCAGTCGATGTAGATGTTAATTTGTCTATTCAAGGCGGCGGATTTAGCTCAGATGGTGAATATTTGCCTATCGTTAAGGTGAATCCACAGTACCCGCGTCGAGCTCAAACTCGGGGTATTGAAGGCTATGTATTACTTGAATATATCGTTACTAAGACGGGTGCTGTTAGAGACCCCGTAGTAATTGAGGCGAAGCCTCCCGGTATCTTTAACCGGGCTGCGATCAATGCCGCATTGAAATATAAATATAAGCCAAAGGTTGTGAATGGCGATGCCATTGACGTTGCCGGTGTAAAGACCCGCATTACCTTTGAATTGGCTGATTGATAGGAGACTGCACTTGAATATTAGGATTAACCCTAGTCTAGCTGCACTTGCTGTTGCGGTATTGCTCTCAACTGGAACGCCGCTTTTAGCGGAGTTAGGTTATGAAGGCGCTAGCGTGCAGGCAGAAGAAGCCAAAGCAAAGAAGCAAAAGACTCGTCGTGTGCCCTCTATGAGTGAGGCGGTATATAAGAAATTAGGCGCTGGCCAAGAGGCCATTGACCTAAAAGACTATGTGACTGCCTTGCAAGTGATTAATGACGCATTAGAGCGCAGTAAACGTTACAACCTGAATGAAGTGGCAAATCTGCACAATATGCGGGGCTACATTTATTATCTTCAAGATAATTACGCAGGTGCGATCAGTGAATATAAGCTGGTTGCGGCGGCGGGGGACAAGATTCCGGAAGGCTTGGAAACCACCACATTGTATACGATTGCACAGCTCAGCTATGTTCAAGAGAACTATGATGACGCGCTCGAGTATATGGAGATTTGGATATCCAAGGCGGTGAACCCGTCGGCGGCACCAAGAATCTTTTTGGCGACAGTTTATTATCAAAAGAAAGATTATGAGCGTGCCGTAGAACAGATGGAGCTGGGTATTAAGATCGCTCAAGAGCGTGGTACTACTATTACCGAGCAAAACTGGAGCCTCCTGACTTTCTTATATTTCGAGAAAGAAGATTGGCCCAAGGTCATTGATACATTAGAAATTTTGGTCGAATTGTTCCCCAAGCGTGAGCATTGGGTTCGATTAGCGGGAGTTTATGGTCAAGAAGGGTTTGAAAAGAAGCAGATGTACTCCTTAGAGGCAGCCTATAGCGCTGGTTTTTTAGAGAAGTCGTCGGATTACACTAATCTCGCTGGTCTGTTGATGCAAGAAGAAGTGCCTTACAGGGCGGCTAAAGTCCTCGTTGCAGGCATGAAAGCGGAGTCCGTGGAAAGAAGCGCCAAGAACCTTCGATCTTTAGGGCAGGCTTATCAGGTTGCTCAAGAGGTAGATTCGGCGATTGATGTTTTCGAAGAAGCGGCAGAGCTTTCGGATGACGGCAAGATCTTTGAACGTCTTTCTTATCTATATTTAGAAGACGATCAGTACGATCGGTGTGTCGACGCTGCGTCTGGCGCTCTGGATAAAGGTGGGCTAAGAAAAGTGCAGTCAGTGCATATTGTGAAAGGTATGTGTCTGTTTAACCAGAACAAGCTTAAGACTGCTCGGACCTCATTCACCAGCTGTCGCCGAGTAGCGCGCGCAGAGGACGATAAGGCGAATCAGAGAATTTGTGGTCAATGGATTACCTTTATTGATCGTGAGTCCAAGCGCCAAGAACTGCTAGCAGCCTCTTCAGGCTGATTTGCAGGGCGTCTTGCCACATATTTTGCTAGAGTATTAGCCGGTTCAAGACCGGCTTTTTTGTGCTTGGTCGAAATTTTTAGCGTTAATAGGAGAGTTAGATTGTTTACTGGGATTGTCCAAGATTTAGTGTCCATTGTGAGCGTCGAAAATGAGTCGAACCTTATTCGCATTGCCGTTGATTTAGGTGAGCTGACAGAGAATTTAGAGTTAGGTGCTTCGGTGGCAGTAAACGGCACCTGCCTAACAGTGACCGCTGTAGACCAGGGCGCAGCATACTTTGATGTCATCAAAGAAACTGCCGTCACGACCAATCTTGCAGATTTAAACGTGGGTCAGAGCGTAAACGTTGAGCGCTCGTTTAAGGTCGGTGACGAAGTGGGCGGGCATATAATCTCCGGCCATGTCACTGCAACGGCAGCGCTAGCGGACCTCAAAATAGACGACCACGATCGTGTGCTGTCCTTCAAAATAGACCCCAAGTGGATGAATTACATTTTGCACAAGGGCTATGTTGGTCTAGATGGGGCAAGCCTAACGGTCTCGTCAGTGGATAGAGCAGAGAGCTTGTTTAGTGTCAGTTTAATTCCAGAAACTATTGAACGTACCACTTTGGGCCATTTAGAGCTTGGCGATAAAATTAATGTCGAAGTGGACAGTCAAACTTTGGCGATCGTTGAGACTGTAGAACGTGTCCTGGCCGACCCAGTGATGCGAGAACAGTTTTTGTCCTCTCAGGGTTTATCTTGAGCAGTTCGGAGTTCCTGACGCGCCTAGCAGCAAGGTGGCGTAGTGCTGATTCCATGCTGTGCGTTGGTATAGATCCTGAACGCGACCGTATGCCCGAGCATTTGCGTAAATTAGACGATAGCTTTCTCCAGTTTGGCAAAGCGATAGTTGACGCAACGGCCGAGCACGTCTGCGCGTTTAAACCTCAGGCTGCACATTTTGCCGCTGAAGGCTATGAAGACCAGCTAGCCGACCTGATAGATTATATTTGCGTAACTTACCCTGAAATCGTTGTTATTTTGGATGCTAAGAGGGGGGACGTGGGTAGCACGGCCAAACTTTACGCCCGTGAAGCTTACGAGCGTTATAAAGCTGACGCTGTAACCGTGAATCCCTATCTTGGCTATGACAGCCTTGAACCTTATTTCGATTATGCGGAGAAAGGCATTGTGGTGCTTTGTCGTACCAGTAATCCCGGCAGTGATTGGCTGCAGAAGTCGCAACTGGCAAATAGCCCTCTTTACTTAACGGTAGCGGAGCAAATTTCCGAGTGGGATAAAGGCGGGCAGTGCATGCTGGTAACCGGCGCTACTTACCCAGAGGAACTGGCCCAAGTCAGGGCCGTAGTGGGCGATATGCCGCTTTTGGTGCCAGGAGTGGGCGCCCAGGGTGGCAGCATAAAAGAAGTTGTAGCAGCGGGCATGGACAGTCAGGGCTATGGGTTAGTTGTTTCTAGCTCTAGAGGTATTATTTACGCAGGCGAGGGTGAAGGTTTTGCCGAGCAAGCCGGCGTACAAGCAGCTTTGGTTAAGCAAGATATCAACCAAGCAAAGGGTTAGAGACAGGATAAGGGCCAACCGACATGCTAATGCCTTTGTTTAAATTCAGCTTCTACCTATTTAAATGGTTATTCGGTAGCCCTCGCTCCTTGTTCCCCGAACCTTTTGTTATAAGTTTGCCCAGCAATGGACAGGCCCAAATACTCCACTTCAGTTAGTCTCAGTTCTGTTGCTTACCTCATTTTCATCATCAATCGAATTGTGTGCCGCGAAAGTCGGTTTTCGGTGCCAAGCGCCTCATGCCAATGATGAGGCCTGCAGCCAATATGAATGGGTAGAGGCCTCTTCAGCAGTTTCTTCGACTAGTCTATTTATGCTCTATCGTCACGGCTTTTTATCGCCGTTAAGAGCTGCTGGGTAATCAGGCCGATACCAAAGGTGGTGATGACAAAGCTCGCTATTCCGCCGATTGCGGGCAGGTTCACAGCAACGAGGACAGTAGCTATGCCAGCTATAAGAAGTGCGAAATCGTTGTTTGCGTAGCGAGTGTTGGTAAGCAGTGTTTTACCAACAAATAGGCCAGCCACAATCTTCGCAAGGTAGATAAACATTAACCAAGACACGACGCCTAAAAAGGTGAACGGAAGACCGATAAGGGTGATTGCAAAGACAGCGGCAATAATGGGTAGGCTCACTAATGTAACCAGCCCCATACCGACAGTCGTTAGGGCTTCTACCCCTGTACCGATGCGCACTGCGCGAAATTGTGGAACTAACCACAACAACACTAGTCCGGCCAGTACTGCGCTAATCAAGCGTGCTAGCTGCCAGAGGTAGAATTTGATACCCGCGTAGGGACTTGCATCTGCTAATCGATCCGGCAGATCGAGAAATTCAATTTCTCCGTTTACTATGGCGCCTGTAGAACGGTGCAGGTGGTCTTGGTCTTTAACCCGCAGTCGCGCATTTCCTGTAATATTCGCGTTATCAAGTAAGCGCACTCGATTACTAAACGTCTCCATATTCTGGCCTACAGAACTGTTGAGCTCAGTTGTCTCCGTAAAAGTGTATAGATCTTGGCCAACGGGACCATCAATCGTTGCATTGTTACCGGCCATCATTGCGTTGCCAGCAACTGCGGATTCGTCATCCATGGAGAGTTTTTTGCCGGCGATTGCTAAGTTTCCACTCACCTTTGAACCTATCAGTTCAACGGAGGAGCCTGCGCCTACAACCAGTCCTGCCACGTCACCTCTTATGGTGATGGATTCAGCGAACGCAAAAACATTCCCTGACACTGAACCGTCGATGGTGATTCGTTGCCCGGTGGCTACGAGGTCGCCGTTTATTGCGCCTTTGATGATGACTGTTTCCGATGCGACGAATAGAGTGTCGTTAATGGTTTCCGTTTCACTAACGGTTACAACTCTCTTGTCATGGCGTAATTCTAGCGCATTGGCAGGGCTTGGCGCTGTGGCAGATATGCTAATCATCAAGGCCAAGCCAATAGTTAACCCTAGCTGACTTTTGCGGTATAGCAAGACAAGCCATAACCCTGTGAGCAGTAAAACACAGCTCGCAATGAGGGCAAGATAGTTATCAAACATAGCGGTTCCTTCTTCTAAATAAACTAGGACTGTGGCACTTGCCACGTTGTATAAATCTGGGACGTAAATTGAGGTGAGCCAACCTGCTCCATTCATGACCACCTCACCAAAAACCGTTTTCCACAAAAACTGGGCTAGCCAAATTATCAATCCGGTTGCGATATTCACCATTGCGAATCTAGACACACTGGTCGGATAAACGAATGCCGGAATAGTGATAGCGGGTGCAGTTTTAGCTAAATCTGCCTCTAATGCGGCCCGGAAAATCGCTACTTCTTTGGTGGCGTTTAATAAATTGCTCTGACAGGTCGTGCAGTTGTCTAAGTGCTGTTCTGCGGCAGGCATGTCGGGGCGGGGCATGCCATTGTCTGCAAACTGACTCAGCTGTAATTCTGATAAATGGGTCATGAACTGTGCTCCTTACCCGCACTAGCTAGCGTGGCACGAAGCTGCTTCTTCGCTCTAAGCACTAGCACGCCTACGTGACTCACACTTATATTCAATTGCTTAGCAACTTCGTTGTAACTGAACTGATTGTAATAAACCAAAACCAAAGGAACCCGGTATTTGTCTGAGAGTTTGGTGACCGCAATGTTTAGAGCTGTAATGTCTTCGGCTGCAATTAGACAGTGGACTCCCGAGGCAGTATTAGAGGCGAGGCTATCTAGTTCCTCCATTTCATCACCAAAAAGTTTTTCGGTTCGATGCCGCAGGCGCAATCTGTCCATACAGTAGTTATTTGCGATGGTTGCTATCCATTGCCAAAAAGGCTGTCCAGAGTCAAATTTGCCAAAATTTTTGTATGCGCGAATAAACGTTTCCTGTGTCGCATCCTCCGCTAACTCCTGGGAATTAAGTAAGCGACGACAGAGTCCAAAAACTCGAACGTAAAATTCTCGATAGAGAACTTCAAATGCTCTATTTCTTGCCATACCAAATCCCGATGATTCTTGCTGTTATACGAGATCTAGAGGAATTTATTACACAGAAGGAAAAAACCGGCCAAATAGTTTGATGAATGCTTGCTCTCATAACTAACGTTGCTCTTCGCTGCTGCAATTTTTCACTTCTGGGCTCAAGGACAAAATATTAGTGATATGAGCGCTAGGAAAAATTCCTTGATCTACAAGTGTGTGTGTTTAAAACCTATTTGCTCGGAGCAGGTTTTTTTGGCGGCGCAGAGGGTGGGAAATTTCGGATCAATGGTAGTAATCGGGGCAGGGTTATAGATTTGGTCCGACTCTAATTTGGCCTTGTCGTATTTAGGTTTGCGCAACTGAGCATTGGGCAAGTCTCAGTTAACTGTTGCGGCTAGTCACATATACCGACAAAGCGTAAAAGTAATGGGCTAAGTTGCAGGGGAAGTTTGGTTTGAGTCGAAATGTTGGCTCGGCAAGGTTTTTCAGAAGAGGCCCTTCACAATAAGCCTTCCAGAATAAGTCAGTTGGAAGGTATTAGCTTAGCCACTTGTGAGGGTTTCGTAAGAAAGTGGCCGGTGACGCAGAAGTCACCGGCGAATTGTTCTATTAGTTATAATCTTTGAGCAGATTTTTAGCGATAATGGTTTGCTGAATTTGGCTGGTACCCTCATAAATTCTGAAAAGCCGGACATCTTTATAGAACCTAGCCACCGCATATTCTTCCATATAGCCAGCGCCACCATGAAACTGAACGGCTCTGTCTGCCACACGTCCAACCATCTCTGTAGCAAAAAGTTTACAGCAAGAAGCTAAGGTATTTACTGCTTCGCCGTTATCTCTGCGTTTGGCTGCGTCCAGAACCATACACTGGGCCGCATAGCTTTCAGCCTTACTGTCAGCGAGCATTGCTTGAAGCAGTTGGAAATCTGCTATCCGTTGGCCAAATTGCTTTCTTTCACTGCCGTATGCCAAGCAAAGGTCAATCAACCTATCCGCGCAGCCAACTGATAGAGCGCTAATATGAATGCGCCCTCTATCGAGGGTTTTCATTGCAGTTTGAAAGCCTTTATTTAACTTGTCTGCACCGCCAAGCAAGCAACTTGCGGGTATGCGGCAATCGTCAAACATTACATCGCAGACATGGGCACCTTTCTGACCCATTTTTTTATTCGGTGCACCGAGAGTAATGCCTGGTGTGCTGGCATCCACCAAAAATGCGCTGACGCCTTTGGCGCCAGCTAGGTCTGCATCTGTTCTCGCAAAAACAGTAAACAATTGAGCACTGGGTGCGTTGGTGATGTAACGCTTGGTGCCGTTTAAAATAAAGTCATCACCATCACGAATGGCCTTGGTCTGTAATGAGCCAGCATCGGAACCTGCGTCCGGCTCAGTTAGCGCAAATGAGCCAATTATTTCACCGCTAGCGAATTTAGGTAAATAGAAGGTTTTTTGTTCTTCGGTACCGTCCATGACAATACCCTGGGAGCCAATACCATTGTTGGTGCCAATGATTGAGCGAAATGCGGGAGAAGTCCGTCCTAGCTCCATGACAACGCGGCATTCTTCATAGGTGTTAAGCCCTATGCCGCCGTACTCTTGAGGGATAGTCAGGCCGAATAAGCCCAATTCGCGCATTTCTTGCACCACGTCAACTGGAATTTTGTCTTCTTCAGCAACCTGTGCTTCTAGTGGAATCAGGCGTTCATTCACGAAACGCCTCACTACATCTATTAGTTGTTCTAGCGTTTCTTCGTCCATTGCTGGGGGTAATAAAGCTTGTACTGCGCTCATATGAGATCCCGTCGTAAATTAAGACGGCAAGTATACATCTCCAAGAATGAAAATTGCGGCTAAACAAATTAAGTCCAAAAACCAAATGCTTAAAATATTGCAGTTGGACAGAGCGTGCTTTAGCCTTTGCAGCATTGATAATAAGGAAAATTTTTATGAGCAATGATAAAGCGCCGTTTTCTTGGGAAGACCCCTTTCAAATGCAATCTCAGTTCTCTGAAGAGGAACGTATGGTGCAGGAAAGCGCACGTGATTATGCTCAAGACAAACTGTTGAGCCGCGTGCGTGACGCCTTCCGTCATGAAACCTTTGATCGTGAAATAATGAACGAATTTGGCGCCATGGGCATGCTGGGCGCAACCCTCCCAGAGAAGTATGGCTGCGCGAATGTGAATTACGTTGCTTACGGTATTATGGCTCGAGAAGTGGAAATGGTGGACTCGGGTTACCGTTCTGCTATGAGCGTGCAGTCCTCGTTAGTCATGCATCCAATCTACGCTTACGGCACTGAAGCTCAGAGAGAGAAGTATTTGCCGAAGCTAGCTACTGGCGAGTGGGTAGGCTGTTTTGGTCTTACAGAGCCAGATCATGGATCAGACCCAAGCAGTATGGTGACCAACGCCAAGCGCGTGGATGGCGGCTTTATCATGAACGGCGCGAAGATGTGGATCACTAACTCTCCTATCGCTGACTTAGCGGTTGTTTGGGCAAAATTAGATGGCGAGATTCGTGGCTTCGTAGTCGAACGGGCATTTAAAGGTTTCAGCACACCGAAGATAGAAGGCAAGATGAGCCTTAGAGCGTCGGTTACTGGACAAATTGTGCTAGAAGACGTCTTCGTACCTGAAGAAAATTTACTGCCCAACGTGAAAGGCCTTGCTGGTCCGTTCGGTTGTTTGAATCGTGCCCGCTATGGTATTGCATGGGGTGCAATGGGCGCCGCAGAGAGTTGTTGGCACGCGGCGCGTAAATATACGTTGGAACGCACTCAGTTTGGACGTCCTTTAGCGGCAACACAGCTTGTACAGAAAAAATTAGCGGATATGCAGACCGAGATAGCCTTAGGCTTACAAGGCTGCTTACGCATGGGGCGTATGTTTGACGAGGGCACATTGCCGATTGAAAATATTTCTATGATGAAGAGGAATAATTGTGGCAAAGCGTTAGACATCGCTCGAGTAGCCCGAGATATGCACGGTGGAAATGGTATTTCCGACGAATATCCTGTGATTCGACACATGATGAATCTTGAAACAGTGAACACTTATGAAGGTACACATGACGTGCATGCGTTGATTCTGGGTAGAGCACAGACTGGAATCCAAGCCTTTAGTTGAGGACTAGTCGTCAGAATGGTTGATAACAATAGAAATGAGTGGTAATTCTCTCAAGATTATGTAAGAAATAACCCTAACCGATTGTCTTAGACGGTATGAAATTCTATTTTGTACTTTCAGAAATGCAAAGAGGGAAGGAAATATGAGAGCAGCAATAGCCGACCACCATCAGTTGTTTCGTGAAGGCCTTAAAAAGTTGCTGGAACCTTTAGCTAACGTGAAAATCGTTGGCGAATGTTCCAGTGGCGAAGAAGCTGTAGAACTAGTTCGTTCAATCACTCCGGATATTTTAATCACAGAAGCGGTAATGCCCGGCATAGGCGGTCTAGAAGCCCTGCATAGAATTAAACAGATGCAAGTTGGCACGCGAGTTGTAGTGCTTACTGGTCATAGCCACGCGCCTTTCCCAACCCAAATGTTGCGCGCTGGCGCAAGTGGCTTTCTAAGCAAAAACGTTACTTTTGAAGAACTCGATCTGTGCCTGCGTAGGGTCTATTTCGGTCGTCGTTATATTTGCGAAGATGTCGCTCAAGAACTGGCTCACTATTCCTTTGGTGCTGCGAAAGAAAGCCCCTTTCATGCACTCTCGCAACGAGAGATGCAGATAATGCTCATGGTAGTGAATTGTGCTAACGCGATACAAATTGCCAAATCATTAAGCTTGTCGGCGAAGACAGTGAATAGTTATAGGTATCGAATTTTTGACAAATTAAACATCAACGGTGATGTGGCAATGACTCTGATGGCAGTTGAACACGGGATTATTGCCAGACATAGTTCGGGGAATTTGCCGCCATTACCCAGCAGGAGGCGAGGTGAGGTGGCGCAGACCCAGCAAACGTTGGCCCCGGCACATGAGTAGGCATAACCAATAATGGCGTGATTCATTGGAGGTGAAGGTATTATCAAATTAAGGGCTTTACCTAAAACTTCTTAATGATTCTTTGTCGAGAAATCGAGAAATATAGAAATATAGAAATATAGAAATATAGAAATATAGAAATATAGAAAAATAGAAAAATAGAAAACCAAATCAGCTTGTAAAGCTAACGCATTAGGCTGGTCTATCTTGATAGGCTTGGGTCTTGTTGGAGGTATTGCTGCTTTCAAATCACATTACGGCAAATCGACAAATGGTCGATCACTAGTGCAGCTTTGCAGCAGGACAGAAGCAATTTTGCTGATATGTCATATTTGCTAGCATCGGTAGTTGGTCTGGCGATATAGTGCCACCCTATGGCGCACACACCCTTCGATTCAGAATCATTTCTCAAAGACCTCACAAGGAAGCCGGGTGTTTACCAAATGCTCGACGTCAACGGTAAGTTTCTTTATGTCGGCAAAGCGAGAAATTTAAAGAATCGCGTTACCAGCTATTTTCGCGCCTCAGGTCTCGCAACCAAAACTATGGCCATGGTTGCAAAGATTGACCGGATTGAAATCACTGTTACGCAAAGTGAAACTGAAGCGCTGTTGTTGGAACAAAGCCTGATAAAGATTCAGCGCCCACCGTATAATATCTTGCTGCGTGATGACAAATCCTACCCCTATATTCATATTTCCTCTCACGCCGAGTTTCCAAGATTGGCGTTTCACCGCGGCACTAAGAAAAAAGATGGTCGCTATTTTGGGCCGTTCCCATCGGCTTCAGCTGTGCGCGAAAGCCTAAGTATTCTGCAAAAGCTGTTTTTGCTGAGGCAGTGTGATGACACTTTCTTCAAAAATCGCTCCCGGCCTTGCTTACAGCATCAAATAAAGCGTTGCAGTGCCCCCTGTGTAGACAAAGTTCAGGTAGCCGATTACCAAGACGATGTTGAATTGGCGACGCTTTTCCTGGGTGGTAAAAGTGACACTGTATTGCAGCAGTTCAAGCAAAAAATGAATGATGCGGCAGCGAATATGGAGTATGAACGGGCTGCCGGGTACCGTGATCAAATTCTCCAGCTGAGAAAAATTACCGAACGCCAATATGTTCACGGTTCGGTAGGCGACGTAGACGTATTTGGTTTTGCCGAGGAAGCAGGGCAATGCTGTATCCAAGGACTATTTGTGCGGGGCGGGCAGGTGTTGGGGCAGCGTGCCTATTACAGTAAGAATGGTTTAGAGCTCAGCCCAGCAGAATTCTTGGAGGCCTTTTTATCCCAGTACTATTTTGCTTCTGAGCAACGTGAGGTGCCAAAGGCCATAGTAATTTGTGGCCTGACGCCTGATGTCGATGTGTTTGAAGCTGCGTTGGCGGAAAAAGCCGGAAGGAAAGTGGCTGTTAGCGCAGATGTGCGAGGCCAGCGCGCGCGTTGGCTTACACTTGCTACAGACAACGCTGTATTGAATATAAAGAGCCACTTGGCGGATAAAAGCCATGTGTTCGCTCGATTTATGAACCTCCAAGATGCGCTTAAAATGGATTCCATGCCTGAGCGTTTGGAATGTTTTGACATCAGTCATACCTCTGGCGAAGCAACTGTTGCGTCCTGTGTGGTGTTCGACAGCAATGGTCCACTAAAGTCTGATTATCGAAAATTTAACATTGAAGACATTACAGGTGGCGATGACTACGCGGCTATGGATCAGGCTTTACGTCGGCGATACACCCGTCTGAAGAAGGGCGAAGGGCAGCTGCCAGATGTGCTGGTTATTGATGGAGGTTTAGGCCAAGTACGAATAGCCATAAATGTACTAAATGAACTACAAATTGATGACGTGCAAATTTTGGGTATTGCTAAAGGGCCTGATAGGAAATCAGGCTTAGAGCGCTTTTTTCTTGGCGAGAAAGAAATACCCATAGATGGGCGCTCCGAGGCAGGGCACTTGTTGCAGCATATCAGAGATGAGGCGCACCGGTTTGCCATCACTGGACACAGAGAGCGTCGCGGCAAAGCTAGAAAACAGTCAGAGCTAGAGCATATCCCTGGCGTCGGTCCGAAAAGACGCAGACAATTATTGATCCATTTTGGAAGCCCCGCGGGTATAAGAGGGGCTAGCGCAGAAGAACTAGCAAAAGTGCCCAGCATTAGTCCAACCATGGCCAGCCAAATATATGATGCGCTACACTAGCTTGGTCTACAGTAATTCCATTTTAAAAAATTCATTCAAACGCGGAACTAACCTTTGAATCTACCGAATATTATTACCATCGTCCGAATACTGCTTATCCCAGTTTTTGTCGTTATTTTTCTCATGGCAAATAGCTGGAGTTACTTGGCAGCAGCTACCTTGTTTGCGCTCGCTGCTGCTACAGACTGGTTGGATGGTTACCTTGCGCGAAAGCTCAATCAAACCACGCCCTTTGGCGCGTTCATTGATCCGGTTGCGGACAAACTCATTGTTGTCTCAGCATTGGTGATATTGATAGCCCACCATAATTCCATTTGGCTGACGCTACCCAGCTTAGTCATTATTGGCAGAGAAATTGTTATTAGCGCGCTGCGCGAATGGATGGCCGAAATGAACAGTTCTGTGACCATTGCGGTGAGTTACCTAGGCAAGATTAAGACAACGCTGCAAATGGTTGCCATTTCGATTTTATTATCGTATCCGCCTGTTATGACCTCGCTTTGGGTGCAAATTGGTTACTTAATGCTCTATTTGGCTGCTGTGATGACGCTGTGGTCCATGACCCAATACCTTCGAGCAGCATGGCCCTCACTGCGTGGGGGGCTAAATCCCAAGAAATAGCGGTTACCTCTCAGAAAAAAACTGATCACAAGCCCGGTCTTAGTCTCTAGCGCTAAGTTTGACAGGTGCAAATGAAAGAGGCCTTGGCAGAGCCAGTGCTCAGAGTCTTTGCAAAATGAGGTTGCCGAAGCTGGAAAGATATGGAGGCTGGGGTCGGAATCGAACCGGCGTTAACGGAGTTGCAGTCCGCTGCATGACCACTCTGCCACCCAGCCCTCGAAGGGAAAAGCATTCTAGCCATCTCTGCCAATGATTGCCACTAACCATGGGGCTTTCTTTTCGTTCTGAGGCTATTTTGGGCGAAACGCTAGTCCTACGATCTGTTGCAAGCCATGTCGGTAAGCATCGCTTTGCCGAGCAAAATCGGCTTACTAAATAGGTGCAGCTACTATATTGTCTCACGTCAGAATTTCCTCAGCGATTTTTTTACGAACTTTTACATTATTAGGGAGAGACTTTTGTCCGCAAACGAAGAGAAACCAGAGGCTAGCGAGGGTTTTTTAGACCGCTTCGATGACATACCTTTGCATAAGTATTTAGGTTTGACCTTGGCTGAAGTGAAGCCAGATTACGGGCGTTTGCGTTTGCAGAAGACCGAAACCACGCCGACAGGTATTGGCGGCAGTGTGAACGGTGGGGTACTTGCAACTATGGTAGATATGGCTGCTATTGTGGCGATATTTAGCAAAGCATTTCCCGGTACAGAGCCTGCAGGTACGGCAGATCTTTCTATTACGTATTTGCGCCAAGCTCAAGGTGAATGGGTAGATGCCATTGCGACTATTGTTAAGCGCGGTCGGCAACTCAGTACCGTGGACGTCAGCATTGTGAATGATCAGGGTGTATTGTGCTGCCGCGGCAGAGTCTTGTACGCAATGCACAGCGCTAAGTAGCGCGTCTGGTTACTCGGCGGCTAACAAAGGCTCAACTGCAAAAAGCGCATTGAGCTTGCTATTTCACTGCTTTAGCGAGAAATTTGTCCAAGGTGTTGGCAAAAGCCTGTATGTCTTTTTTGTCTAACGCAGATGGACCGCCGCTGATCAATCCATTATCGCGTAACTCTTCGGCCCGGTTACGCCTTACTAAAAAATCCTTCACGTTTTCTTTGGTATAGAGTGTGCCCCGAGGGTTAAGGGCGGTGCCGCCTTTGCCCACAACTTCGGCAGCCAATGGGATATCTGCAGTGATCACTAGGTCTCCAGCGGACATCTTTTGCACGATGGCGTCATCTGCTACGTCGAACCCTTGGGGTACTTGTATTGCAGAGATCACCTTTGATGGCGGTGTAGCAATATATTGATTCGCCACCAATATAGTCTGTAGAGACAGCCTTTCGGCTGCTTTAAACAATACTTGCTTAACCATGTTTGGACACGCATCGGCATCTACCCAAATAATCATAGTTGCGTGACCAAATTTGAAGCGATAACGGCAATCATGTTTAAGTCTAAGTACGCGCTATTGGCAGAGCCAGTGTGGCTGTAGTTCAATAATCCCTGAAAGGGTGAAAAAGTTAAAGAGTTCAATGCTTCCATCTTCTATCCGTTGTCTTTGTAATTAAACCCCAGTAACCCTTTGAGGCCAAGCGCTAAACTGAGTGTTAGCTTTAGTTTCAGCTTCGTATACCAACCTCAGTACTCGCGCTATGTTGCTGATTTTGGGCTGCGCAGTTTTTAAAATGCCTAAACCACCCGCACCGCGCAGGGGGGTTATAGCGAGGAGGTTCAGGTAGGCGGTTTTAGAGAGCCACTAAGCAAAAAGTAATCAATATTAAGGATAGTCCAGACATATGAATGAACCCACCTTCACCGGACTAGCTAAAGACTTGGCGATCTTCTTCGGCACGGTTGTCGCCTTCGTTTTGGGGTTTTTGGCTGTCAGTTATTTTCTGCCACCAACGAGAAATGCCGGCTTATTTACCGTGGGTCTGTTGGCGTATATGTATGCTTTTTCTAGGTTGGTGAGGTGGCTTATAGATAAAAGCCGGGGCGCAGATTCTGAGGATCTGTGAATGAAGAATCGTTACTGAAGAGTAGGTAATGGGAGGGGGCAGTTCCCAACTATTACCTACTAACACCTACTGTTACCTAAGCTAGCTAGCTGTCGCTGTCAGCTTGCTTGGGCGCTTTTTTGAATGGCTTCTTTTTTGCCTCAGGGCTTCCCGGTCTGGCCTCTGCTGAGTTGGCTTTGCTCCTGGGCTTAGGCGCGCGTTTTTTCTCAGATTTAGAGTCGTCACCCTGAGGGCCTCTCCTTTTGGGTTTTGACTCTGAGCGAGGCGGGCGTCCGTCTTTCACTGGACCGCTTGGTGCTTCGCCGTCTCGGCTAATGCGTAATTGCTGACCGCACACCCAAACTTTACGTAAGTCGCCAAAAACGTCTTTGGGCATACCCATCGGAAGCTCCACCATACTGTGATTATCGTTGATAGAAATCTGTCCGATATTTCTTGCGTCTAGGCCTGCTTCATTGGCAATGGCGCCAACTATATTGCTTGGCTCCACGCCATGCTCTCGTCCTACTTCAATACGAAACAGCTCAAGGTCTGCATTTCGACTACCGCCCGCTGATCGCTCAGGCCGATTGCCCCGCTCAGTCCTTTCTGCACGAGGTGCGCGTTCGCGTGTTCGGCCACGGTTATTGCGTGGTTCTAGAGAATCTCTACTGTCATTTCTTGGCTTGTTTGGTTGTTTCTTCTCGGGCGCCATAAGCAGTGTTTGGTCGCCTTGAGAGATGTTCGCCATTGCCGCTGCGATATCCATGGCCGAGGCTTCGGTTTCGCTTTGGTATTCTTCAATGATTCCGCGCATGAACGACAGATGACCCTTGGCTATGGTATCCGTGATCTTCTGTTTGAAATCCGCAATGCGCTTTTTGTTAACGGTTTCAGTGCTGGGAAGTTCCAATTCGGTAATCTTTTGTCGGGTAGCTCGCTCAATGGCGCCAAGCATTCGTCTCTCACGAGGCGCTACAAACAAAATAGCATCACCGCTTCTTCCTGCTCGACCAGTACGTCCAATGCGGTGGATGTATGCTTCAGTATCGTAAGGTATGTCGTAGTTAATAACGTGACTGATGCGTTCAACATCAAGGCCTCGAGCAGCAACATCGGTTGCGACTAAGATATCTAAACTGCCAGATTTCAGGCGTGCAACCATTTGCTCACGTGATTTTTGCGCCATATCGCCATTCATGGCAGCAGCGGCATGGCCTCTAGCTTCTAATTGTTCTGCAAGGTCTGTTGTGGCCAACTTGGTGCGCACGAAGATCAAAATACCGTCAAAATCTTCTACTTCCAAAATACGCGAGAGGGCATCTAGCTTGCGTAAACCACTAACCAACCAATAGCGCTGGCGTATGGTCTCCGCAGTAGCGGTTTTGGCTTTAATGGAAACTTCTTGAGGGTCTTCCAAATGACGTCTGGCAATGCGCTGAATTTCTTTCGGCATTGTCGCCGAGAACAGGGCCATTTGACGTTTTGGTGGCGTTTGGTCGAGGATCCATTCCACTTCATCGACAAAGCCCATGCGTAGCATTTCGTCGGCTTCGTCCAAGACTAAGGCTTGAAGTCCGTCTAACTTCAAAGTGCCCTTTCGCATATGGTCCATAACCCGTCCTGGAGTACCGACGACAACATGTACTCCGCGCTTCAGTTGGCGGATCTGGCCAGAGTAGTCTTGACCACCATAAATAGCCAAGACGTTAAATCCAGGGATGTGCTTAGCGTAGCGCTTAAATGCTTCGGCTACCTGCACAGCAAGTTCTCTAGTGGGCGCAAGAGCCATCACCTGTACGCTCTTATTATTGAGGTCTAGACGCGAAAGTAGGGGCAGTGCGAAGGCTGCAGTTTTGCCTGTACCGGTAGGCGCGTGGCCTAAGATATCCAATCCCTGCATCAAATGTGGTATGGCTTGTGCTTGAATTGGTGAAGGTGTTTCGTAACCCACTTCATCAAGTCCCTGGAGTAATTCTTTACTGAGGTTTAGATCTCGAAACGTTACCGAAGGAGTATTGGAATCCGACATGAAGTGTCCTGAAAGGGAGTGGGGCGGGCTGGCCTGAGCCCGAAGTGCGCGCATCATACATCAACTGACGCTGTGATAGGCTTTTTTTCGCTATTTTGCGGGTGTTTTGGTGGCTGAATTGCTAGGTAATGGTCTGGGAATGGCCTCACCGCTTTATTCGGTGGTTTGCAGGCGGCTGCAAGGCGATTGCCGAGCAGCCCGAGCTGAATTAAATGTCGCTTTTGGGATCGAAAGTACGTGCAACCGGAGGCCCGGCTAAAAAGCCGCCAATAGCATCCATTAAGCCTGTTTCCACTCTCCAGCCCATATATGCAACTTGGTGCTCCGCGCTTTCCCACTGCTCGACAAGAAATAGGGTACTGGTGTTTTGTTCTAAGTAGGTCTCAACTTTTTCACAGCCTGCGTAAGCTCTGGTCGCCAGTAATGTGTCTCTCATGACCGCCATAAATTCGTCCAAAGTTTCAGCTTTGGCCGGTAACTCTAAGGTGACTAGTACACTCATAATGGTCTCTTTCTACACTATTTGTTGTTGCTCAATACTAGCGAAGGGAGGTGGAAAAAAGAAGTAATTGGCCGAACGTGGCGCAGGGATAGCCAGGGGGCGAAGCGGAAAAGCCTGGGTTGGTGTCGTGAGCGGGTTGTTGTCTGGTGCGCTCAATTTTTATGTTGTCCCGCGTTCAGTTTTATCCCGGCATTTTTATCTGTCTGGAATGGTATTGAGGGTGCCCGGAATGTTCTGAAGTTGCCCTCAAGTAGCGAGCTAATGGCGTTGGATGACACTTTTTGGTGAGGCGTCAGATTATCGTTGAAGCCGTATTTGTTCGTTTGCGCGCCAATTTTTTATATTCATATGCAACAAAATCAATAAGTTAAGGTTTTAATATAAATTTCCCTGCAACATTATTTGATTCCAGTCGCCGGTGCGCTTCGGCGCCGTCTTTTAATTGATAGGTTGTGTCTATCGATGGGTCGAAGTCCTCAGAGCAGTATTGCAGCCAGACTTTTTCGAACTCTTCATAGCGATAAGGGTCCGATCCTAAGACTTGAATACCCATATGAAACATAAAGCCCAGCGAGGGAATGACCGCCTCATCGCCAGAGGTGTTGCCGCAATTCACCAAGCGGCCTCGAGGTGCCAAGGCGAACATTGAGGAGGCCCATAGAGCGGCCCCAACGTGATCGAACACCATGTTAACGCCACGTCCATTGGTCTGTTCTTTGCTCCATTGAGCTATGTCGGTGCTGCGATTGGTCACCGCAGCTTTTGCCCCTGCTTGAATGGCTCGCTGGCATTTGTCGTCACTGCTAGCCGTTGCATATACCGTGGCACCCGCTGCGCATGCCAATTGGATGGCTGCCAAGGAAACGCCGCTGGCTCCGGCATGTATGAGTAAGGTCTCGCCAGCGCACAACTTGCCGACATCGAATAGGGCGTGGTGGGCAGTCATCCAGGCAGTCGGGAAGGCTGCTGCGTGGGCAAAGGACATGTTTGTGGGGATCAGGTGGACATGGCTGGCTGGGGCGACGCATAGTTCTGCGTAACCTCCTGGGACCGTGGCGCCAATCACATCAAGGTCGCCGTAAAGGTCACCGTTGCCGTGAAGGCTTGATGAGGCTGGAACTTCCGACATGGAGGGGTCGACAACGACCCTATCGCCTATGGCGATCTCTAGTCCCCTAGAGCTTGCTACTTGCACGGCCTCTTCGCCCAGCGCAATTATTTCGCCAGCCACGTCCATGCCAGGAATGTTTGGCAGGGAAAAGTTAGGCAGTGTGAACCAGCCATTACGTTGAGCCACATCTACACGGTTCACGCCGGTTGCTCGCACCCTTATGAGGGCGTCGCCTTTGCCAAAATTTGGCTCCGGTACGTCGATAAAGGTTAATACGTTGGGGTTACCGTGTTCTGAGTAAGTAAGGGCTTTCATTGTTTTTGTATCTTTTTGTTTGGC
>OJIR01000149.1_pt1 | contig 24597 bp, 19 predicted proteins | sample 1595711 | NCBI WGS metagenome assembly OJIR01 (sample SAMN05416846, study PRJEB24817) | seawater metagenome | isolation source: Sea water | place: Canada:Atlantic | collected 2013-07
GTGCGTTAATGGATAGTGAGGTAACGTCATTAGATATTTTTACACGGTTTAGATTAAAGGGGTTTCAACTTTCTATTGATGATTTTGGTACGGGATACTCATCGTTATCTCAGTTACACAAAATACCTTTCACCGAATTAAAAATTGACCAATCGTTCGTGACTAATATGAAGCAAGAAAAAGAGAGCACAGCCATAGTAGAAACCTGCATTATGTTAGCGCATAAGCTTAATATGGAAGTAGTTGCTGAAGGTATCGAAGATAAGGAAACATGGGATTTATTATCAGCGGAAGGCTGTGATATAGCGCAAGGGTATTATATCGCAAGACCTATGCCAGCGGATAAATTTGCTACATGGCAATTTAAAAGGTAAGTCTTATTGGTTAATAACTCGTTTGATATGCCCACTACTTTGATTATTCGATTGTTGTAGTGGGCATCACCAGTTTTACCCACCATGTTTAGTGATCAGCTTCCTCACCTTTAGGGAGATATTTATAACCATTGAACATCGCAGATACGATAGCGCTTCGTTCGCGTCTTTCAGCAACAATAACACCGATAATATGCAATGGAATAAGAAATAAAAGAAAGTAAAAAGAATACACATGCGCTGTAATAAAGGGTTTTCTAAAATCTCTCATTGCTTGATAAGATACCTCATCGATATTTTCTTTTGAATAAGGTTTTATCACCGCTAAATTGTCTTTATCAATAGCGATACTCTGGCTGAAATAGTTACCAAAAGGGGGATAATAAATATCAGTACCAGCTACGACAAGACCTGAAACCATTTGAACACTCATTAATATTAGTAGAGCTAACACCATTAGTTTACCTGCTGGGTTATGGCCTTTGTATATCGACCTTTTGTGTTGGGTGAACTCAATTATTTCCTGGATGTAACCTTTGTTAAAAGGTAATATTTTACCCCACCTCTCATATGTTTTACCGATAAAAGCAATGATTAAACGGAAAATTAAGTTTGCTGCAAAAACATAACCAAGGAACACATGTATTGTTTTTAATAGTACTTTTCCGTCAGTACTCACGCCAAAAGCCTTGGCATTCAATATCACAACACCGATAACAATGAGTAAAAAAATAGCGATAACATTTATCCAATGAAAAAGCCTAATTTTACCACTCCATACGAAAACCTGTTCTCTGTTACTATTCATAACAACCTCTCTTGTATTTTCTACAGAGCTAAAAATGTGCAGTTTCTATAACGGGTGTAAGCCAATACCTTAACTTGGCCGGTTGGCAAATAGGATTGAGGCTTGCCTTAAGTTGTTTAATATCTTTTAAAAATAGGAGTACCTCGATTTGATAAAAAGTTCTATATCCTTCAACTTGTTCAGCAATATCAAATTGACTATGTTCTTTACTGTAGCCATTTATCTTTTTTAAATTAAATCCGGTAATACTTGATAATGTGATTAATTTATCGATGACGTCATCTTTTAAATCGGTGGGTACGTTTAACGTAAAGATTACTTGTTCAGACATTTCGTTTCTCCAACCAGCAGTAAAATAGTGGTAATAGATATAGGGTGGTAATTGTTGATGTTATTAAGCCGCCAATAACAACAATAGCTAATGGTTTTTGAATTTCAGCGCCAGGACCTGTTGCAAAAACTAAGGGTAACAAGCCAAACATTGCTGTGGTTGCGGTCATTAAAACAGGTCTAAGTCGGCGCTTTGCACCGTCAATGATCCGGTTATGCAAACTTTCGGCAGCTTGTTTGGTTTGTTCAAAATAACTGATCATTACTATCCCGTTGAGTACCGCGATGCCGAGTAATGCGATAAAACCAACGGAAGCAGGTACGGATAAGTATTCGTTACTCACATAGAGCGCAATAACACCGCCCATTAAAGCAAACGGAATATTGGCAATAATCAGGCTCGATTTAGCAAGAGAATTAAAAGTGGTGAACAATATTATAAAGATCAAAATAAGCGCTATGGGTATTAGAAATAGCAGGTTTTTAGTCGCGCGTTGCTGACTTTCAAACTCACCACCAAAGGTTAAGGTATAGCCGCTAGGTAGCGTTATTTCGTTTTTTATTTTCATGTTTAATTCATCAACAAAGCTAACAACGTCTCTGTTAACAACATTTGCACTCACCGAGGCAAATCGGTTGCCTTTTTCCCTTTCAATTAATAGTGGACCATTTTTCATACTGATATTGGCAACTTGCTCAAGGGGAAGTAAAACGTTATTAGGCATTAAAATTAGCTTTTGTTTTAGTGCATGAATGGACGATATTTCATCAGCAGTAGACGTTATATTTTTTGCGCGATTGAATACGATAGGAACAGCATGATTTCCATCAAGTAAGGATGAAATTTGCAATCCTTCTAATTGATATTTCAAGTAATGACTTAACGCTTGGGTGGATAAACCGAACTGACTTGCTACTTCAGGAATCAGTTTAATATTTACGTATTTTCCCCCTTCAATTAAGGCCATCTGTACATCGGAAGCGCCTGGTATTTTATTTGCCAAAGCCGAAATTTCTTCAGCAAGAGAGGTTAATGTGGCAATGTCATTGCCAAAAACTTTGATAGAAATATCGCCAGTTCCACCGGTTAGCATTTCTGATACGCGCATTTGAATTGGCTGAGTGAAACCTATGTTCATGCCAGGATAGTTGGCAAGTGTGTTGCGAATATCCTCGATAAGCTCGGTTTTAGTGTCAAAGCGCCATGTCGACTTTGGTGCTAACTCCATAAATACATCGGTCTCGTTTAATCCCATTGGATCTAGGCCGAGCTCGTCCGAACCTGTGCGAGCGACAACCTGAATTATTTCAGGCGTACTTTTTAAAAGCGCTTTCTCAACTTGTTCATCTATATCAACAGATGAAGTCAAAGAGATACTTGGAGACTTTTCGAGTTGAACTATGATGTCGCCCTCATCAAGTATAGGCATAAAGCTTTTACCTAACCCTTGAAAAAGAATAATACTGATGATGAAAGTACTTATTGATAACACAATGATAGCTAGCGGCTTGTTAATGGTTTTACGCACTGTCTTTGAATAAAAATGCTGCAAAAAAATAACTAGTTTTGGTTGTCTAACGGGTTCATTTTTTAATAATAATGACGCTAGTATTGGAATAATAGTTAAGGATAGAAGTAGGGCGCTTAACATGGCAAATACAATCGTCAAGGCGACAGGAGTAAATAATTTTCCCTCTAAGCCAGAAAGCATCAGTAAAGGTGAAAAGACTATTATGATAATAATGGTACCAGAAAATACCGGCGTTGCGACTTCTTTGCAAGCACGATATATGACATGTAACCGAGGTAAATATTGATTACTTGAAAGTCTATTTACAATGTTTTCAACGATAACTACAGAAGAGTCGACTAACATACCTATAGCTATTACTAGCCCGCCTAAACTCATCAAATTAGCGGATAAATCAAATTCTTTCATCAGTATAAAGGTCATTAATGCTGACATTGGTAAAGAAAGCGCAACGACTAATGATGAGCGAATATCACCTAGAAAAATCGCAAGCAATATGATGACCAATATAACGGCTTGGCTTAATGCATTGGTGATGGTATTAATTGCCGTATTGATAAGGTTAGATCTGTCATAAAAAACGTTGATCTTTGTTCCAGTAGGTAAAGATGCTTCTATCGTTTTCAGTTTACTTTTTACATTCTCAACTACCTTAGCGGTATTACTGTTTTTTAACGCAATAATTAAACCTTGGACCGCTTCTTCACCATTTTTAGAAACACCACCATAACGCGTTAAACTACCTATCGATACCGTCGCTATATTGTGTAATTTAATGACCTTATTGTTAGTTGTTTTTATCACTGTATTTTGTAATGAATCAATGTTTTCAAATTTACCTTCTGTTCTAAGTATTAAGGTATCATTACCTTTTACCAGACGACCAACACCGCCATTTTGGTTTGTAGCGGTTATAGTCGTTTCTAACTCGTTAAAAGAAATATTGTATTGTTGCATTAGCAATATATCAGGTGTTATTTCATAAGCTTTAACATAGCCACCTAAACTATTTACATCCGCGACACCTGAAACCGTTCGTAATAATGGGCGAATATGCCAATCTAATAGTTCTCTTCTTTGTGTGAGTGACAACGTAGGGTTCTCTACAGTAAACATAAACACTTCACTTAATGGTGTGCTCATTGGCGCCAAACCACCACTTATGTTTGAAGGCAGGGAAGGGAGTATGTTTACCAAACGTTCATTTACCTGCTGTCTTGCCCAATAAATGTCAGTTCCTTCTTCAAAATCAATCGTGATGTCCGTGATTGCATATTTAGTTGTGGAACGAAGCATTTCTTGTGATGGTATGCCGAGTAACTCTGTTTCAATGACTCGTGTTACTTGAGATTCAATTTCTAAGGCATTCATTCCCGGTAACTTAAGTACAATTTTAACTTGTGTAGGTGATATCTCTGGAAAAGCATCGATGGGTATACTTAACCAAGACTTAGCGCCGACAAATAAGGTAAGTACAACAAAGATGCATACAAACAAGCGTTGGGTGAGAGAAAATTTAATAAGGAAGTTCAGCATCTACTCGACCCCTAACTCAAGTAATTTTCCTTGAAGGATACTTACTGAGCTTACAAGTGCTTTCTTATTACTGATATCTTGTTTAGTGGTAATGTAATATTCCTTATTGTTTGCCCCAACAATAAGGATAGAAATTAGTGACACTTTATCTTCATATTTTATGGCAATATAATCTTTATCATTAAGCTCAAAAATTGATGATTTAGGGACTTTATAACCATCAAAGTTGAGAATGGGGGTAAGCTTTACCGATTGACCAAGTGTTAATTTACATTGTTCAGACTTCGGTGAAGCCCATACTGTTTGGTGATACTTGTCGACAATACTTTCAAAGCTGTTAATTTCAAGCTCACAAGAGGATGACATAACAAAATGGGAGAGGTTGGTAGCGTAGGACAGAGGTGTGGTGATCTTTACTTGCACCGAGTCAGTATTTATAACATCAAAAGCAAGATCTCCTTCTGACTTTATATTGTGAAAATTAGCTATTTTTACGAACCCATTTTTAGGACTAATAAGCGTAATCTTTTCATTTTTATCAATATCTAAAAAAGACATTTGATGTTGGAAATGTTCAAAATTTAATTTAGCTTCGAAGTAACTTTTGGTAATTTCAATCCATTGGGTGCTTTTTATGGTTTTATTCTCAAAATAAGCTTTATTCGTTTGAAAATGATTTTCTGACGCTTCCAGTATTATTTTAGCTGACTCAAACTCGTCGAGAAAGTGATGGACATCATATCCTTCAACAGTAGCAATGGTTTCACCGAGTTCTACATAGCTGCCATTTTTTATATGGTAAGTAACTTTTTGAACATCAAACGGCAGTACAACAGAATAGTTCTCCCCAGGCTTGTAGGTTACTTCTCCAATTAAATTTTGACCGACTTTGAATGTTTCTTTTTCTATTGTTGAAAATTTAATTTCAAAATCACCCAGTACAGATAGATCAATAATTTCTTTTTTATCAAAAGCGAATACTGATGGTATTTGATATAGCGCAATAAAAAACATAGTTAATATTACAAAGTTGTTAGTAAAAATATTGGGTGTTTTTTTAGCTGTAAAAACGGCATATAATAAGTTCAGTGGTAATTAAATTTTGTAGGGTAATTATTACTAAATTGGCATGCTAGGTCATTGGGCATAGGTCGTAACCTAATGAATTTATACTTATTCTTACTTATGGTACATATGTCCATTGATTTCTCAATGGTCTGATTTTAAAGAGGTTTTATGAAGGATAAAGTTATACTGTTGGTTTTGATAATAATAATGTTATTAAATTTTTTTGATGTGATCACAGATATATCGTTAGGCGTGCCAAATTGGCATATTGTTTCCGAAAGTCTCATTGTCATAGTTTCAGGTTTTGGTGCACTGTTTTTAATAAAGGATATTCGTGCTCGAACATTAAATACTATTCGGTTAAAACAAGAGTTGGTATTTTCAGATAATAAGTTGAAAGATATCTCACAAGAGATGAAAAACGCTCGTCATGAGTATAGTAATGTTATTCGTACACAATTTGAACAATGGGTTTTAACACCAAGCGAGCAAGAAGTTGCCATGTTATTACTGAAGGGACTCAGTTTTAAAGAAATAAGTGGCGTTAGAAATACCAAAGAAAAGACGGTTAGACAACAAGCCTCTGTAATCTATAGTAAAGCCAATGTAGAAGGTCGACATGAGTTTGCTGCATGGTTTTTAGAAGACTTTATGGGCTAGGTTAACGCTTTTTATTCTTAGTTGGCTATGCGAGACAGCAAAGAATTTCAAGTAGTGTTCGTAGTGTTAGTGACGTTGAATGAGATCATGTAGGCTACTATACCCGTTACCAATCAAGATGCAGGTTTCAGAGTGCTTGAGCAATTTCAATTCAAGGCGCTGTGATGAAATAATGGTTGTTCCATTATCAGTCACTGCAACGATGAAGTGATATGGCTCAAGCGCTTCTTCGATGGGTTTAAAATCACTTTATGCTGTGTTAAATAACTTAACCATAGACTGACTATGCTTAAATTATTCTCCTTGCCTAAAATGATTTTAAATCCCACTGAAATCCTGCACTTTGAATGGTAATGGGTATATAAACACTCACTTGAATTGATTGCGCTATTCGATGAAAGCTAAAGTTATGTATGATAATGTGTTTAAAAGTGATAAAAAACGATGTTGACTTCTCGGGTTTTCTAGTTAAATACTCAGTTTAGTTCATTGTTTTTAGCTGCGAAGAAAGGCGTAGTTATCAAACTTGTTTTTAAGTTTAACTTTCTAATTGAACTTCAGTGTTAGCAAACACAAATAACCACGTTCTTTGGTTATCTATAAATCGTCCGAAAGAAAGAAACTCACTATCTTCAGCTATGTTACGGGCTTTATATGCCCATATGAGCGAGGCGAGTGACAATGATGACATTCGGGTCATTGTGAGCACAGGCGAAGGTGGTTTTTTTTCAGCGGGTCATGATTTAAAAGAAGTGTCTGGCAGAAAAGAGCACTGTGAGCCTGATAATGAAAAACGCGTTAAAGCCGTTTTAAATGACTGCACACAACTGATGATGTCACTGGTTAAGTCTCCTAAAGCAATTATTACTTGTGTACAAGGCACGGCAAGTGCTGCTGGCTGTCAGTTAGTGTCTATGTGTGATTTAGCGGTTACTCAAGACCAAGCTAAATTTTGTGCGCCAGGGGGAAATATAGGAATATTCTGTACCACTTCACTGGTTGGCATAGGTCGCAACATGCATCGTAAGCATGCCATGGAAATAGCATTAACAGGTGATATGTTTAGTGCAGAGGATGCCATGCATTTCGGCTTGGTCAATAAAGTAGTAAAAATAGAAGACTTAAAAAACGAAACTGAAAAGTTAGCCAATAAGATAGCTCAAAAATCAGCGGTTGGAATTCATTCAGGTAAACTTGCCTTCTATCAGCAAATAGAAGAGTCAATTGAAGATGCTTACACTTCAGCAAGTCAAGCTATGTTGCAGGCTATGTTGTCGGATGAATGTGAAGAAGGTGTCAGTGCACTTTTTGATAAAAGAGCATCCTACTTGTGCTTACAAATACCCTATTTAACTTACGTTTGCTTACTTTGTAAGTATGCGATGACTGTTAACGTATCGGCACCACCTAATTCTCGTTTAAGAATGTATGAAAATAATACCCTCACGTTTAATAAAATCAACCTGTATTTCTTTACCTTTGATTATGGCATCGCCGTTAGCAATTGCTAACAATGAAGTTACCGAATCTAAAGCTGAAAAGAAGCACACAGCTACGAATAGTAAATCTATAGAAGTTATTGAAGTTAGTGGCCAGCGGAATCAAGCTAATACCGAAATGACGGAAGAAACAGAAAAGTTATTTAATGTGCCAAGTATTGGTAATGATCCGCTCAGTTCGGTGTTTAGTTTACCTGGTATCGTCTATGCTGGCGGCGATGACGGAGAACCAGCAATTCGTGGTTCATCCCCAGACGACAACGCCTTTTACATAGATAATATGCCAGCAGACTACATTTTTCATTTATTTGGCGACAGTATATTTAATAAAAATGTCATTAGTGACTTCTCACTTTATCCAGCCGGTTTTGGCAGCCAATACGGTAACGCTACTGGTGGCGTGATCGATGTTAAATTGCGTGATCCTCGCAACCAAGATATCACGACCATTGTTGATGTCAGCATGCTTAAAACGGGAATTATGGTAGAAGGGGGACTTTCTGAAAACCAAGCCTTTTATTTTTCGTATCGACGAAGCTTAATGCACCTTTTTATAACAGAGGGTGAAGATGATGAAGGCGAAACTATAACGAAATCTCCCGTTAGTGATGATTATCAAGCTAAGTATCAATGGCTTATTGGCGATGACCAAAAACTGACTTTTAGCGCTACGGGGGCTAGTGATGTCGGTGCATTAAATATTTCAGCTGCATCGGAATCGGCAAAAGTTGATCCTGACTCTATTGGCGAAATGTCCCTCAATACTAAGTTTGACCAACAAACCCTTTCTTGGCAATATTTTGCTGAAAATCAAGATACACTTCAAATTTCTTTTGGACATATGAGTGAGCAAAACAAACAAAAATACGGTCAAGGGCAGTTTGTCAATTTAGAAACTGAGCGCTATAACTTACGTACCGCCTATCAGGCTAATTGGTTTGACGATCATAAACAAAACATTGGTGCTGACTTTCAACAAAGCATAAGTGATTATAGTTATGACATGATCCCTTACTTTTGTACTGACAATGATGCAGATTGCAATAGTAAAAAAGGTGAAAGAGTACAAGATATAGATACCCTTAAAAGTATTGATAGCGCTGTATATTTCAATGATATTTGGAGCATCAGTGAAGATATAGAATTAGATCTTGGCGTGCGCGCTGAAAATAATAGCTATACTAAACAAAGCTTCGTTCATCCAAGGTTAGCGGTTAACTGGTTTCCAACAAACGACTTAACTGTTACAACCAAGTTCGGCACTTACAGTCGTTTTCCTGACATAACCACGGCATTGAAAAAGTTAGGGAATCCAAAAATAAAGTCACCTAAAGCAACGCACTATTCACTAGGATTTGCTTATGAGTTAAACGATACATGGAATACTTCCATTGATTTTTATTATAAAAATCTAGGTGATATGGCTTTAGCTCTGGATCAATCCAATACATCGCTACATTACAGTAACGATTTATCAGGAACCGCTAAAGGTGTTGAATGGGTTATTAGCAGAAATCTTGACAATGGTTGGTATGGTTGGGCTTCGTTGAGTTGGTCTAGCAGTGAAAGAACCAACGATTTAACGAATGTTACTACGGAGTATTATTTAGATACGCCATTGTTAGCTAACGTCGTTGCTAACTACCAACTTAATGAACAGTGGGATTTTGGTTTAAGGTTCACTATGCGTAGCGGCGCTAAATACACCCCTATCACGGGGTTACGCGACAATCCAGATTATCCTGGATCATACCAACCGAACTATGGTGCATTGAACTCTAAAACGCTACCTGTATATTATCGATTAGATTTACAAGCAAACTACAAAACTACATTGTTTGGTCTAGATTCAGAAGTGAATTTTGCCATTATCAATGCTTCAAATAGTTCAAATGTTTCAGGTTATTCCTATAAACCGAAAACAAATGATAGCTCGTCAAATTTCACGCTTAGCGAGGATACGGGCATGGAGATGTTTCCTTCCATTGGCTTAACTATGAAATTTTAGGGTAGTAAGATTTTACTGTTAATTATTACCGATCGTAATACCAATTGAATGCAATAATTCAATTGGTATTACGATCAAACAGGTTACTGCTTATACTTAGGCGAACAGTTTTTATGCCTTTTTTTTAGTGAAAGCAAACATGGCACCACCCAAATTCGAGTTAGAGACAACAATATCGCCCTGCATTCTAATCGATGCAGCTTTTGCTATTGATAACCCCAATCCTAGCCCGCCGGTTTTTCTACTCCGACTTTTGTCTAACCGAGCGAAAGGGATAAAAATAGTCTCCCTTTCGTCAGCACTAATGCCAAAACCATCATCTTCAACAATAAAGGTGAATTCACCCTGTGAAATACTCGCGGAAAGCTTAATTTTTTCTTGCGCATGGTTGAATGCATTTTTAACAAAATTATCAATTAACAATCTGAGATAAAGAGGGATGGTGGTTATTTCGATTAACTCATCAATTTCTACTATTATTTCTTTGTTTTCTTTGTTTTCTAAAACATTGAGTCTAGACTCGACAAAAGCTTTAACTTCAATTGATTGGTAATGTTCAAATGATTCTTCAGCTTTGTTGGTATTTATTCGAGAGAATTCTACTATTTGCTTGATGAATTCGTTTATATCGACAACATAATTGTCTAAGTTATCGACCAGCTGCAAAATATCCGAGTCTATTGTTTTTTTACGTATCAAGCCTGATGCCAATTGAATACGACTTAATGGTGTTCTAATTTCATGGGGAATAGCTTGGGAAAATATATCTTGTTCTTTGACATTTTTAGCAATGGCCTGGGCCATTTCATTAAAGCTGTGTGCTAGTTCGTCTAACGGTTTTTGAATGTCTGTATCGGCTTTAGCATTCATGTTTCCTAAGCCAAATTGATAGTGTGAATTAATTAGCGCTTTGATTTGATTTTGTAGTTTTTTAATCGGCCAATAAATGATTACCCCAAGAAATAATAATGTGATGAGTATAAGTAATATAAATAACTTTTCATCTTGCTCTGGTTTTTCATTATTAGCTAAAAATTCATCAAGTAAATACACTTCACTTCTTTCACTATCCAACATATCATAAATTATAAGGCTACTTTTTGAATTAGGTAACCTAAATTCGGCCAAAAGTAGGCCTTCTTCATGTTCATAATAATAAGTATCATTAATAGATTTTATAAACTGGCAGGATGTGCAAACAGTTTTGCTTACTGTAGTGGGTAATAATTTAGCGCTGAAATGTTCATTAAATGGAAAAGGTAATTCAATGGTTTTTTGTTTCTTTATAGTGTTTACATTATGATCTATTTGTTCAAATATATAGTTTGAATACCTAATAAAAAAGCGCAGTTCTTCTTCTTTATAATAAATTTCCACAACAGATTTTGTCAATACTACGCTAATAAAAATGCCTAACAAAATACTCAAATAGAGTCGTGAAAATAGAGAAATAGATAACTTATTCATTGATTAACTTATAGCCTTTATTTCGAATGGTCATGATCATTTTATAGGGCATTAGATCATCACCTAGTTTTTTTCTAAGCCCTGATATTCTCATATCTATTGATCGGTTGCTAAAGTCATAGTCAATCCCTCTTAATGCTTGGCAACATTGCTCTCTAGAAATTACTTCTCCCGCACTATTGTATAGTATTTTTAACATTTCATATTCAGAACCCGTTAATTCCAATAGCTTACCATTAAAGGATACTTGGCTATTTTCATCATTGATTATGAGTGCTTTGCTCTTGTTTATCTCTTTAACTCCAGCTTGAGTGTTACGCCGTAAGAGTGCTTCTATTCTAGCCACTAAGACGTGAGGTCGAAGCGGCTTTACTAAATAATCATCCGCTCCCATCTTAAGTAAACTGACTTCACTGACATCATCATCACAAGCAGTTAATATCAAAATAGGCTGATGGTAAAATTCTCTTGCCTGTTTGCAAATATCAATGCCATTTAAACCGGGCAACATTAAATCAAGCACGATAAGATCTGGACATTTATCTTTAATAGCACTTAACGCGAAAAGGCCATCGTCAACTACTTCAACATCATAACCTTCAACCTCTAAGTACATTGCGGTTAATCGAGAGATTTCAGCATCATCTTCAATCAATAAAACATTCGTTTTTTTCATTTTTTTTCCACTACTAATCCTAATCACGATTCAAATTTAACGTAAAAGTTCCCTAAGTTAAACCCATGCTTACATGTGCTTACAAAGCCCCTAATACGACTTACACGTCCTTACTTTGTAAATGGATTCAAACTGCTAATCTCCATTTCAAATAATAGGTGCAGTTTGACTAAGGGATAAGTCGTTTCATCTACAACTTAAACAGGTTATTGGTGAAAAGAGAAATGTTAAAAATCCCTCAATTGAATACAAATCAACTATTACTCATAACAGGGGTCTATTTTACCTTTGTTTTAAACTACCCATTCTTGAGTCGCTTTATTAAAGCGATATTAGCGTTAGATGAATTTAACGTACTTTTTCTACTTACTGTTCCTCTTTTACTGTGTTCTTTACTTGTTATTTTATTTTCAGTTTTCTCAATAAAATACATCGTTAAACCGGTACTGGTAATACTAATACTAGCCTCATCTTTGGTCTTTTATGGTTCGCTACATTACGGCATTGTTTTTGACTACGGCATGATTCAGAACTCAATAGAAACGAATAGTGCTGAAGCGCTTTCTTATTTAAATATAGAACTTTTTTTATACTTTCTAATTTTTGGTGTCATTCCCGCATCTCTTATCGCTCTCTGTCCTTTGACTTACCAATATTTCGTTAGCGAAATTATATCGCGATTTATATTATTACTATTGGCAATGACAACTGTTTTTGTTATTGCCTTTTTTTATTATCAAGATTACGCATCGGTGGGAAGAAATAATAGTCATTTAAAGAAATTTATTGTTCCCAGTCAATTTCTATCGAGTACTTATAAATACGCCAAACGCAACTATTTTGATGAACCGCTTACTTTTGTATCTCTTGATAACACGCCCACTGATACTAGCCCAAATAAGAAAGAAGTTATTGTCCTAGTGGTAGGAGAAACCGCGAGAGCTGAAAACTTTTCAGTCAATGGTTATGAAAAACCAACCAATAGTCATACCCAACAATATCAATTAACGTCATTTAAAAATATGTATTCATGCGGGACGGCAACAGCAGTTTCAGTACCGTGCATGTTTTCTTCATTGACCCGTGAAAAATTTAATAGAAGAAAAGCTGACCATCAACAGAATCTTCTTGATGTAATGTCTCTTGCCGGTGTTGATGTGTTATGGGTTGATAATAATGGTTGTAAAAATGTTTGCAGTCGCATTCCAACCATAAACATTGATGTTAATCAGGAAAGTCCGTTATGCGATGGCAAGCATTGTCAAGACGAAATATTACTTACACCATTGAAGTACAAGCTAGCGAATTTAAGTCAAAACAAAACGGTTATCGTGCTGCATATGATGGGGTCTCATGGACCTACCTATTTCAAACGATACCCAAATCAGCATAAGAAATTTATCCCTGATTGCAACCGAAGTGATATTCAGAACTGTTCATCAGAAGAATTAATTAATACCTACGACAATACGATTGCTTATACCGATTATGTTTTATCGCAAGTGATAGATCAATTAAAGAACCTACCAAACAATATGAATAAATCAATGGTTTATATCTCGGATCATGGAGAGTCACTTGGTGAATCTGGGGTTTACTTACATGGGTTTCCCTATGCTTTTTCACCAAAAGAGCAGCGTCATATTCCAATGTTGGTTTGGATGTCACAGCAAAACCAGCAGAAAAATAATGATCCTAAATGTTTAACGCAGTTAGCTGATAGTGGAAATTATAGCCACGACAACATTTATCACAGCATGCTTGGCTTACTCGATATTAATAGTTCGACCTACCAAGAAAGCTTAGACATTTTTTCAAAATGCCCCCGTTCAACGACAAACTCAGCGATGCAAATTGCTCAAGCCCAACCAGGAAAATCTCAATGAAATTTGACAACAATAATAAAAAAACAGGTATCAAAAGAATAATTTCAGCCTTTGAAAATACGTGTAAAGGTTTTTACTGGTTAAGTAAAAATGAAGCGGCATTTAAACAGGAAATTATATTAACCATAACGTTAACCATTGTAAGTTTTTATCTTGATGTCAATGCTTTAGAACGTACGCTATTAATTGCTTCTTTGTTATTTATTTTGTTAACCGAAACACTAAATACTGCGATAGAGGCTGTTGTGGATCGCATAGGTTTAGAGCTTCATGAGCTCTCAGGATTAGCAAAAGATTTAGGCTCAACCGCAGTTTTTATTAGTATTACTATTGCTGCAGTCGTTTGGGGAGGCATTTTATGCTTTTAGCTCAAACTCATTTACTTAACGGTACTTCAACAAAAGTAAATTTAAAAAAAATACTGGGACCTCTATGGGTTACTGCCATATTTTTTCTTGTCGCCTTGGTAATATTATCTAGTTTTCGTTTAGGGTTTGTTATATGGCAAGCGGATAGAGTTAGTACTACTCATGATTTTTTATTGATTATGATAAATGGTCTTCGGATAGATATCTCTTCGTTGTGTTATTTATTTTTACTGCCTATTTTAGCCACGTTACTTTGTTATTTCAGAAATAAAGGGCAAACGATTTTGAAGTGTTTTGTAATGTTTTGGTACACCAGTTCTGTCACTTTATTAGTTTATTTGGAAGTGATTACGCCAACATTTATTTTAGAATATGACTTAAGACCGAACCGTCTGTTAATTGAATATCTGATTTATCCTAAAGAAGTTTTTTCAATGCTATGGAATGGATACAAACTCGAAATCTTCATCAGCTCATCAGTGCTGACTTTAACAATAATAACGACAATTAAATTATTCAAACTAAGTTGGATACCTATGGCTGATATACAGATTAAATATAAAGTGTGCATCAGTATTTTTTTAGTCATCATTCTGTTTTTAGGCGCTAGGTCGTCACTAGGCCACCGCCCATTAAATCCTGCGATGGTATCATTTTCTACCGATCACCTACTTAATGACCTAACGCTAAATTCAAGTTATTCTGCTGCGTTTGCTATAAAACAAATGAGCTTGGAAAATCCCAGCTCGAAATATTATGGAAAAATGAATAAAAATAAAATCATTGATTTGGTTAGACAAAATACCTTAAACAGTATCAACGACTTTAGTGATGATACTTTTCCCACACGAGCTATACGTCATGCAAGTTATTCAGGAAAACCTAAAAACTTAGTTATTTTATTGCAAGAAAGCTTAGGTGCTAGGTATGTAGGCCACCTTGGCGGATTACCACTAACGCCAAATCTCGATAAGCTAATGTCGCAAGGGTGGAATTTTACCAATTTGTATGCAACAGGCACACGTTCAGTACGAGGTATAGAAGCAGTTATCACTGGCTTTACTCCAACACCTTCAAGATCTGTGGTAAAGCTAGATAAATCACAGCGCAATTTTTTTACCATAGCAAGCTTACTAAAACAAAGTGGCTACCATACACAATTTGTTTATGGTGGAGAGAGCCACTTTGACAATATGAAGAGCTTTTTCTTAGGTAATGGTTTTAGTGATATTGTTGATTTAGATGACTTTGAAAAAGTTGACTTTGAAGGATCATGGGGGGCATCTGATGAGGACTTATATGATCAAGCGCATATCGAATTTGAGCAATTACAAAAGAAAGACAAACCATTTTTTAGTCTAGTGTTCACAAGTTCTAATCATTCGCCATTTGACTATCCCGATGGAAAAATATCACTTTATGATGAAGAAAAAAATACACGAAATAATGCAGCAAAATATTCTGACTTTGCTTTGGGGCAATTTATTAAAAAAGCGAAGTCATCATCTTATTGGCAAGATACACTATTTTTAATTGTTGCCGATCATGATTCAAGAGTTGCAGGAGCAAGCCTGGTACCGATAGAGCACTTTCGTATTCCAGGAGTGATTATTGGTGAAGATATTGAGGCAAAGTCTGATAACAGATTAGTGAGCCAAATAGACTTAGCACCCACTTTATTATCCCTTATCGGTATTGGCGGTTCGACTCCGATGTTAGGGCATGACTTAACACAATTTATACCCGTTGCTAAACAAAGGGCTATGATGCAATACGATAAAAATTTCGCCTATATGACACCTGAAAATGTGACCGTGCTACAACCTCATAAAAAAGCTAGGGCATTTAACTATGTTGAAAAGCAATTGCTTGAAACAACCGTTACTACAGAAATGTCAGAGCGAGCAAAAGCCCACGTTTTGTTCGGCAGTTTGGCTTATCAAAATCAGTGGTATCAATAGTTTTTAAAGGAAGATACCAAGTCAATTATTGGTGGTAGGAAATCACTTGTTAGACTTGGTATTGGCACTAGTATTAGGCTGTGGCTAACTTATTTGCTTGAGATTGATTTAGTTTATCTACATTGTTGGGACTCAAATGTTTTAATTGCGCTATAGGCAAAGTGTTTAATTGAGCGGCATTTAACTTATTTAATTGTTTACTATTAAGTTTTTTTAATTGATTGGTCGATAATTTGTTTAATTCAACAGCCGAAAGTGCATTAAGCTCAGCAACCGTTAATGCTTTTTTACCCGGTTTTATCTCAGCACCTTGGCCTGAAAAACGGTCAGAGCTGTTGTTTATTGCAGATGAAGAATGACCACTTTCACCAGTACCCAGCTCATGTTTTTCTAATTGAGCGGTAAAGTTATCCATTTTACTGGCCAATTTTTCAATGTTATCACGTTCTTTTATTGATAGTTTTTCAACGCCACTTTCAAGAATTACATGCACTTGTTCAAACAGTGCTTCTGTGGACACCCGATCTTTGTCTGTCGTTTTTTCTTTAGCAAATAAATCATCAAGTTTACTATATATGCCTTCCAGTTCTTTTTTTTGATCTGGTGTTATATGTTTCATTAAAATAGTGTCAATTTCATCTGAAATTTTAGCTATATTTTGAGTCAACTTACTTTCACCCGATAAGCTTAATTCTTGTGACGACTTATTCGTTGATTGCTTTGTTATCGTGTCATTATCCTTGGTATGTGACAAAACTTCCTGCGCATTATATTTTTGATCTATCATTGCTAAGTTTTGTGCTCCAACCTCATTGTCAATTTTCATGTGTTATTCCTTTATTCGTGGGTGAAGCGTTTACCTTGAGTGTTCTTTGGATTACCACCGAAGGTAAACGGATCAGATTCATTTTCGTTGTTAAGCGCTAGGTGCATCCATAGTTGCATCGCTGAACTTCAACTTTTCAAAGCCAGTTAAAACATTTAGGCCATCACGGTTATCTTGTAAGTCTTGTACAGTGACTTGACGATTCTCAAGGCTAATTTGATACTCAGATGAAGCACCTGAAAATATCGCCGTGTTGGCTGCTGAGTTACCAGTAATATTATTGTTCAGTTTGTTAACCACAACATTGCTTTCATTGGTTCCAGTGAGTGTGATGTCTTTTAAGTATTGGGAATGATGGGTATATGACAAGCTAGCGTTAAACTTCAAGCTAAAGTCACCAGTAAAGCTACTGTCTATACGCGCGTTGTAGGTAAGGTAGGGATGGAAAAACGTGTTATCCATGATGGCGGCGCCTGCGGGATCTTTTGTTGCTAGATCATCACGGGTTTTAGCAATGTACATGCCCCACATACCATATGGGCTATCAAATGCACCCCAAAGGCCATAATAACTATCAATTACCGAAGCTAAGTATTCTTGCGACAAGCTATTTTCAGCAGTCAATTCTGTGACCCAGCTAGCTTGGCTTGCTGGCCATGCCCAAAGTTTATCTGACAGGGCTGTGACTTGTGCCGCACGGATCTCTGCTTGGTATGCGGGTAGTACCCCGTTAAAGCTTGGGTTTTGATCAACGCCGATGCCGAAATCATGAACAAAATGTAAAATCTCTTCAAAAGAAGCATCACGGTGATCGTAATTTTGATTAATATACCAATTACCACCTTCTACTTGCATTTCACCATAATATAACGGTTGACCATCAAGTTCAGCCGCGGCATTAGTGCCATCATCGACACCATTTAATAACAATAGTGTTGCGCCACTGTCGGCTATGTTATTAGCAACGGCGCTTTTATCTGCACCGTATACAGAGCCAGGATAATTCGTTAAGTAATGTTGTAATATATTGCGGGCACGAACAATTTGGTTCTCGGTAATTTCATCTTGAGCCAGAATACTAATGACGCCACCATTAGAGGTATCTATTTTAGTGTAACGATCAAATTTTAATGCCGGAGTGAAAGTGGCTTTTAAAGCCTCAGGCACGGCTGAAATACCTAAGTCATTTACTGTCGGCATAGTAGGTTCAGTCGGAGTAGTCGGCGCAGTGGGTGTTGGAGTAACCGTTGCGGCCGGCGTTGTTTTAGCGTCACTACCACATGCTGAAAGTGCACTCGCTAATAGGGTAATAGTAAAAATATTGCTAATGTTCATTATATTAAAGCCTAATAATTAAAATAAGTGAAAACAGTTTATATTAGCGCTAGAGAGATGTTTGTAAGGCAAAGTAAGCAAGATTTAATTTTTGAGGGGTGGCTACAGAGGTAACAATGATAAGTGCTATTATGACACTGATTATTAAGGATTTAATTGTGCTTACAAATGCTTACGTACACTTGCCTCTATGACATTAGCGCAGTAGGTTAGGGTCTGTTTATCAATAACCTAGCGGCTGATGGTAAAGCGTATAGGGGCAGATATATTCATATGCCCATTGAATGAAAGTAAAAGTAAGGTGTGGTAATGTGTTTATACTCGTACTACTTGAATAATCATGATTCAGCTTGCTTTTGTCGTTGTTTAGCAAGGCGTTATTAACAATGCTTCTTTATAAATATGGATTCAAATATAGTGCTAAGTAATAACATGGAATAATTTACATAAATAGGAATGTCATGACTCTAACTAATGAAAATCAGCTTTATGTGTTAGCAAATACCAATAATCATGTGCTTTGGTTATCTATGAATCGTCCGAAAGAAAGAAATCCATTATCTTCAGCTATGTTACGGGCTTTATATGCCCATATAAGCGAAGCGAGTGACAATGATGACATTCGGGTCATTGTGATTACAGGCGAAGGTGGGGTATTTTCAGCGGGCCATGATTTAAAAGAAATGTCTGGCAGAAAAGAGCACTGCGAGCCTGATAATGAAAAACGCGTTAAAGCGGTTTTAGATGACTGCACTCAGCTGATGATGTCACTTATTAAATCGCCTAAAGCTATTATTGCTTGTGTACAAGGCACGGCAAGTGCTGCAGGTTGTCAGTTAGTGTCTATGTGTGATTTAGCGGTTACTCAAGACCAAGCTAAATTTTGTGCTCCTGGGGTAAATATAGGAACATTCTGTACCACTCCACTGGTAGGCATTGGTCGCAATATGCACCGTAAACATGCCATGGAAATAGCATTAACTGGGGATATGTTTAGCGCAGAAGACGCCATGCGTTTTGGCTTGGTCAATAAAGTAGTAAAAATAGAAGACTTAAAAAACGAAACTGAAAAGTTAGCCAATAAGATAGCTCAAAAATCAGCGGTTGGAATTCATTCAGGTAAACTTGCCTTCTATCAGCAAATAGAAGAGTCAATTGAAGATGCTTACACTTCAGCAAGTCAAGCTATGTTGCAGGCTATGTTGTCGGATGAATGTGAAGAAGGTGTCAGTGCATTTTTTGATAAAAGAGCACCGCAATGGCAAGGACTTTAATGTGAGTACTGAACTTATTCATGATAGGTATGATCTTGAAGACCATAAGATTGTTGAAACGTTAACAAAGGTTAAAACGATTGCCTTAATTGGTGCTAGTGAAAAACCAGAGCGTGATAGTTATAAGGTCATGGCTTTTTTAATAAATGAAGGCTTTCAAGTTTTCCCTATCAACCCACTCCTTGCGGGAACAACAATCATGGAGCGAAAGGTTTATGGTTGTTTAGGCGACGTAGCATCACCTATTGATATGCTTGATGTATTCCGCCAATCTAAGTATCTGTACGATATAGTTGTGGAGGCTACACAAGCCAATATAACCACTATATGGACTCAACTCGGGGTGACTGAGGCAAGTGCTGAGCTATTGGCGATAAAAAACGGTATCACCATGATTGTAAATCGTTGCCCAGCCATAGAAATACCTCGCTTAAAGCTTTGCCATGATATCGATTGACATAGCCCAGATAAACTCATACCTTGGCATAGAAAGTAAAAAACAGACCCTAATGTTATGAATCGATTAGTTGTTCTGAGTGTTTATTACTTTCGCTCAATTGCTGCATACCAGTGTTATAAAATTGTATGTTATTACGACCCGCTATTTTTGCTTGGTATAACGCAAGGTCTGCGGCTTTTAATAGTTGAGTTGCAATACAGCCATCTTGAGGGGCGAGACAAACACCTAAACTACAGGTGTTCGAAAAAGTATGCCCACCTACATTAATCGGCTCAGATAAAGTCTGCAGAATATTTGCTGCAACTCGTTGAGCATCAGAGACTTTACTAACATCCTGTACCAGTATAATAAACTCATCGCCTCCAAAACGAGAGACGGTATCTTCTTTACGAGTAGACAAGAGTAATTTACGTGCGACTTCTTTTAAGATTAAATCACCGACGTCATGACCATAGGTATCATTGATATCTTTGAAATGATCAAGGTCGAGCATAATAACCCCGATACCATTTCTATTTTGATAGCTGATTATTTGAATAGCTTGGTTAAGTCGGTCATCAAACAAACGTCGATTAGCCAAACCTGTTAAAGGGTCTCTCAAGGCTAACTCTTCCATTTTTAAATGCTTGGATTTATGTTCAGTGATATCCTGACTAACACTAACAAACTGACTTATTTCTCCATTCTCATTCATAATTGGAGATATTGACATCATTGACCAATAAAATTCGCCGTTTTTTGTGCAGTTATAGGTTTCACCATGCCAGTCATTACCTGCCAAAATTGTCTCCCATAATTCACGGTGAAGCTCTATTCCTGTGTTTTTAGTACTTATTAAGCTGGGTGTCTGACCAATAACTTCGTGTTCACTGTAACCAGTAACCACACAAAAGCGGGGATTAACGTACTCGATAATACCATTTTTATCAGTGATAATAATTGAACTGGCGCTATGTTTTACTGCACTGGTTAATGTTTTTAGTTCTACTTCTTTTAGTTTTCGTTCAGTGATATCAGTGATATAAGTAAAAAAACCGCTACCATCAGCCATAACGGTACCCTTGTATCGGATAAATACATTATGACCACTTTTGTGCTTTAAAGTCAGCTCTGCAGCTAGGTGTGAGTCGGAATGAGCCATACTCAACTGTTGACGTAATTGATTACGTGATTCAGGGGTGACAAAGAATAATACCGATTTACCCTTCATCTCAGCTAAAGAATAACCCGCTAGGCGGCAAATAGCGGTATTAGCAAAATTAATCTGTAATTGTGGTGAAAGAATTAAAAAACCTTCTGACGTTGTTTCAATAAATGAACGGAACTTTTGCTCGCTTTGTAAAAGAGCTTTCTCAGCAAGACGTTGATCGGTAATATCATGAATAATTGAATAAAGTACTCTGCGCCCAGCGATGAGTAAAGGTCCCGAATAAACACAAACATCCCTTATTTCTCCATTTTTCAGCTGATGACTAAAATTGAAATAATCTCGCTTTTCACTTAGTGCCAGCTCAATTTCTGCTTCGATAATGTCAACAGGCAACACATTGATATCACCAATAGATAAGTTGCTAAACTCTTGATTGTTATAACCATAGAATTTTTCAGCTGCACAATTTGCTTTGATGATTTTGTGGGTATTAGGATCTATTAATAATTCAATAGCTTTGTTCTTATCAAATAATTGGTAATACTTTTCTGAGGACTGGCGTAATTCTTCTTCTGCCAGTTTACGCTCGGTTATATCAAGCAAATAACCTTTTGCGAGAGTGGGCACCCCCCCAGTATCTCTTTTTAATATCGTTTTTTCATAGACCCACCGAACATCGCCATTTTTGGTGATGATTCGATAATCCTGTTCAAAATAAACGATATCGTTCTCTAAGAAAGCCCTCATTTCATTAATGAGAGGACCTAAGTCCTCAGAGTGGATAATGTCGGTATAGAACAACTTTTTAGACAAAAACTCCGCCGGTTCGTAGCCAAATTGTTGAATGTTATTTGTTACTTTTAACACAGGCCAGCCCGGCGTCAATTGCCAAGTAAATAAAATAACAGGTCCTTGTTCAAACAGCTCCTCATCAGAAAATTCCAAAGTATTTCTCCCCTTAGATACTACAATACTGAGCATTATGAGTATGAAGTAAGTTTTCCTCTTTCATATTGACCTTGATCAACGAGATGTTATACCACTCTGATTAATCTATTGAACATTTAGAGAGAATTAAAAGGTTTAAAGACAAGGCCTTGATTGAAGAGAATAGTAATGTAATCAAATGATTATTTTGTGATAAGCGCACAATGAAACGAGATTGGTGTTGGCATGAAATGTTCTTAATACACTTGGTTTTGAATAGCTTAAGGATGTTATTTAGGGAGCTAAGAGCATTTAATGGTGTTATTTAAGCTGGAGCTTAAAGAGTGATTTAGTTAAAAGTTCCAATATTGAGAACTGTAGCTATGACAAGCAAACATTGATTTTTGATTGTTAAGGCTAGGTATCTATTTGCTAGCATGTAAAGTGACTGCCTTAACTTTATGAGCAATTATATTGCGATAAAATAAAAGGTCTAAGCAGTCACTTTAGCTAATGTTACTTACAGTAAGTGGTGTTCCTGATCGTAAATAACCAATGCTTTACTCGTGTTATTCGGCTTGGCTAAATACCATGTTGGTGTAATCAACCATGCCAATGATGTTTTTATTTTCAATAACAGGGGCAAGGTGAATACTTAAACGTTCAAATAAACGTGCGCAATACCTTACATCCATGTCAGGTAATACACTGACTAAGGGTTTTGTCATTATTTCATATAAGTTCACGCGATCGGGAGAGCGGTCCTTTGCCAGAACTTCTTTGGCAATATCAGCAAGCATCACTAAACCGTATTCATCTTGTTCATTACGTTTATTAATAATTATCGCACTAACATTATGCTCTTTTGCTAATTTAATACCTTCAGCAACTGTCATCATACCATCGGCAAATTGATAGTTATTGGTGGTCATTACATCTTTAACTTGTACTAATTTATGGCTCATAGCTCTTCCTCAATTTTACCTTTTAAGCGCTCTACCTGATGAGCTACCCCTACTGCATCTTCGACATTTAGTTGAATAGCAATCCCTTTACCTGGATCTTCATCAAAACCAGCAATATTGCTGATCCGTTCAAGAATTTTTCTTGCTAAGTGTTGTTCAACAACAAAAAGTAATACATCTCTTTGTGTCTCAAGTTGCATGCCAAAAAAAGTGCGTTGGCGTTTTACACCTTCGCCACGGGCATTGTTTATTATGGTCGCGCCAGTAGCGCCTGCCATTCTTGCACCTTTCATAACGTCGTCTGTGACAGCGTCATCAACAAAGGCAACAATTAATTTGAATTGCATAGGATCACCTGTTTTATATGTCTTTGTAGACTCTGTTAAGGAGCCTCATTATTTCTGTTTAAATTACGTTTCTCTTCTTTAATTCTTTTTCTTTTTTCTAACTTTTTATTTGTTCTGTGCGTTTTGGCTTCTGTAAGTTGTGCATAAGCCATCACTGCAATGATTGGACATAAGCTGGCAAAAGCAATTAAACCAAAGCCATCAATTAATGGACTACGTCCCGGAATAGTACTGGCTAAACCTAAACCTAAAGCCGCAACTAAAGGCACGGTTACCGTTGATGTTGTTACACCGCCTGAGTCATATGCCAATGGCACAATAAGTTTAGGGCAAAAAAATGTTTGAATAACCACAACAATATAACCAGCAATTATATAATAATGAATAGGGTGACCAACAACGATACGGTAACTCCCTAAAGCAATACCAAAAGCAACACCAATAGCGACTGAAATTCTCAAGCTATTTGCATTAATCGCACCACCGGAAACCTCTTCGGCTTTAAGGGCTACAGCAATCAGTGAGGGCTCAGCAATGGTGGTACTAAAACCAATGGCGGCGGCAAAGATAAAAACCCACTTATAGTCTGTCCAATGTATATTTGTTAATACTTGCTCGCCAGTTTGAATGAATTCTGGTGCAGTTAATTGTTCTGCCATCATTTTTCCAAGGGGAAATAGGGCTTTTTCCAAACCAAGCAAAAATAACGCTAAACCTATTAGTACATAAATAAAACCGAATCCTACTTGTTTTATGTGAGGAATGGGTTTGCGAATAACGAGCAGTTGAAAACCCAAAATGATCGACAAAATAGGTAAGACATCAATAACGGTATTTTTTAATGTTGTTAAAAATTCAAAGAAAATACTCATGTTACCTCGAAATGTTCGTTTCAGCGAGAATTAGAAGGCTTAGAGGCAATGCATTGATTGAAGAGAATGGTTGTTCCCTTATCGAAATAAATAACGCAGCATATAAGCCTTTTAAACTCGCCCTACGGGGATACCTGAGCAAATCATGCTCTACGTTGCATCTTTTTTTAAGGGAGCAACCATTAATAAAAATATGCGCCTTGATCATGAATCGCTCAGGTATCCTGAAACAGACATTTTGAAGTATCATGAGTATAAGTCCATTAAC
>OJIR01000152.1_pt1 | contig 24212 bp, 24 predicted proteins | sample 1595711 | NCBI WGS metagenome assembly OJIR01 (sample SAMN05416846, study PRJEB24817) | seawater metagenome | isolation source: Sea water | place: Canada:Atlantic | collected 2013-07
AGATCTACACTAGATCGCTCGTCGGCAGCGTCAGATGTGTATAAGAGACAGGGGTCGGGGTGTTCGTTCGATAGCAGTGCTCGGAGACGACTTTCCTGGCATGAAACCCACCATGAACGTGGCGATCGGTGACCAAGTCAGAAAAGGGCAACCGCTATTTTCTGATAAAAAGACAGAAGGCGTTGTTTATACTTCTCCTGCGGCAGGCACCGTCACTGGCATCAATAGAGGAGCAAAGAGGTCTTTTATCAGCGTTGTTGTCGAAGTTGCTGAAGGTGGAGAAGAGACTTTTCCCGCTTATTCCCACGAAGAGATTGTATCTTTGCAGCGCAAAGACATTGTAGATCAGCTGCTCACTAGTGGCAGTTGGCCCGGCCTTAGAACCAGGCCTTATTCTAGAGTGCCTGCGCCTAATACAACGCCAAACTCTATTTTTGTCACAGCTATTGATACTAATCCTCTAGCAGCAGACCCTAAAGTTGTTATTGCTGCCAATGAGACCGCTTTTTCTGCGGGTCTTTCGGTGTTGAGCAAGCTAACAGATGGCCCTGTGCATCTTTGCCAAGACGATAGCCAAGCATTGGCTGCGTCAAATGAGAGTACTGTTACCAATCATGTGTTCTCAGGGATTCACCCAGCGGGTTTGCCAGGTACACATATACATTTCATTGATCCGGTTGGGCCGAATAAGACCGTTTGGTTTGTTGGCTACCAAGACGTAATCGCTTTTGGTCATTTGTTTTTAACCGGTCGAATCTACTCAGATCGAGTTATCTCGATTGCCGGACCAGGAGCGGTTAATCCGCGCTTGGTTAAAACTGTGATGGGCGCAAATTTAGAAGAACTGACAGCAGGTGAGGTTGTTGACGGCGATCAGCGAGTTATATCTGGTTCTGTTTTGGCCGGTCGCACGGCTAAAGGGCTAGAGAGTTTTCTTGGTCGTTACCATAACCAAGTTTCTGTATTGCCTGAAGATCGTGAGCGCCGCTTGATCGGTTACTTACGTCCAGGCGCCAATAAGCACTCGGTTTTCCCTGCCTTTTTATCCAAATGGATTGGTGAGAAGAGTGTGGCTTTTAACACCAGCACTAACGGTAGTTCACGAGGCATGGTTCCCATCGGTACTTATGACTCAGTAATGCCTTTAGATATTCTCGCTACTCAGCTAATGCGCAGCTTGTTGGTTGGCGACATTGAGAAAGCCATTGAATTGGGCTGTTTAGAGCTAGACGAAGACGATATTGCGTTATGTACATACGCATGCCCTGGTAAATACGAGTTTGGCCCCGTCTTAAGAGGCTTGCTCTCACAAATAGAAAAGGAGGGTTAGCCCTATGAGTTTAAGATCCTTTCTAGATAATTTGGCACCTACCTTTGAAAAAGGCGGTCGCTTAGAGGCTTTGTATCCGGCTTATGAAGCCATCGATACAGCACTTTATACACCAGGTAAAATTACCGCGGGTGCTTCACATATACGCGATTCATTAGACTTGAAGCGCATCATGATCACAGTTTGGTTGTGTGCCTTTATTCCAGTATTTGTAGGTAGTTATTTTGTTGGCCTGAACGCCAATGAAGCGATGCAAGCGTTAGGTCAAAGTGAAGTGACTAACTGGCGCGGCATTCTACTTAACGGTCTGGTAGGTTTCGACCCGAACAGTGTCTTTGACTGCTTGGTTCACGGTCTTGCCTACTTTATGCCGCTCTACATTACGGTTTTTGTTGCCGGGATAATCTTTGAAATATGGTTTGCGTCAAAGCGCGGCCATGAAGTAAACGAAGGCTATTTCGTCACTTCTATCTTATTTACTTTAACCTTACCGCCCTCAATTCCACTATGGATGGCGGCAGTTGGTGTCATTTTTGGTGTTGTCATTGGCAAAGAAGTATTCGGTGGTACGGGCAAGAACTTCCTCAACCCTGCGCTAACCGGCAGAGCCTTCTTGTACTTTGCATACCCAGCGCAGATGTCCGGCGACGCAGTATGGGTTGCTGTTGACGGTTGGACTCAAGCAACGCCACTTGGCAGTTGGGTTTTGGACGGCGAGGCAGGTGTTGGTGTTGAGTGGTGGAACGCATTTATTGGTTACATGCCCGGATCTATGGGTGAAACCTCAACGCTGGCTATTTTGATTGCCGGTGTGCTGCTCTGCGCAACCCGCATTGCCTCCTGGAGAGTCATGGCTGGTGTGTTCTTAGGTGCCTTCTTAACTGCATCACTGTTCAACTCAATCGACTCGTCAAATCCAATGTTCACAATGCCTTTCGAGTGGCACCTAGTTCTGGGTGGTTTGGCATTCGGTGCTGTGTTCATGGCAACAGATCCGGTTTCCTCGTCGATGACTAATGATGGTCGTTGGTTTTACGGAATCCTCATTGGCTTTATGTGCGTCTTGATTCGTGTGGTCAATCCAGCTTTCCCAGAAGGCATGATGTTGGCGGTTTTGTTCGGTAATTTATTCGCGCCTTTGATCGACCACTTCGTGGTGCAGGCGAATATCAAGAGGAGACTGGCACGTGGCTAAATTAGATAAAGACAGCTTAGGCAATACGTTTTTTATAGCGATTTTTCTATGCTTAGTATGCTCTGTAATTGTTTCTGGAATGGCGGTAGCGTTAAAGCCCATCCAAAAGCTCAACAAAGAGTTAGACCAAAAGAAAAATATTTTGCGCGCAGCAGGGCTTTTAGCCTCAAATGCTACCGAATCAGACGATGGTAAAACCATTGAACAACTGTTTGCTGAGTTTACTGTTCGCGCAGTGGACTTGGACACCGGAGAATATGTTGATGGTGTTGACCTACAAGCCTACGATCCAATCAAGGCTGCCGGCGACGCTACTCGATCTATCTCCTTAAGCTCCGACGAAGACATTGCGACGCTACGCCGACGAGAAAACGTATCGTTGGTCTATATTAAGACTAATGGTGCGGGCGTAGAGAAATTGGTTATTCCCGTTCGTGGCTACGGACTATGGGGCACTTTATACGGTTACTTGGCATTAGACGGCGATCTAAGCACAATTTCCGGTCTCGGTTTTTACTCGCATAAAGAAACGCCAGGACTTGGCGGTGAAGTAGATAACCCCAAGTGGAAAAAACGTTGGCAGGGTGTGCGCCTTTATGACGATCTAGGCGATCCAAGTGTGCGCTTAGTGAAACAACGTTCTCCTAGCAACAGTAGCGCTGCTAGCTATGAAGTAGACGCGCTTTCTGGTGCGACCTTTACAACGCGTGGCGTTGAGAACCTAGTTAACTTCTGGAGCGGTGAGTTGGGCTTTGGTCCCTACATCCAGAAACTCAAAATTAACGGCGTGGCACAGGGATAGATCATGGCATCGCAAAAAGAAGTCCTAATAGACCCAATTTTTAACAACAATCCCATTGCATTGCAGGTTCTTGGAATTTGCTCTGCTTTGGCTGTGACAATCAATATGTCTACCACCTTGGTTATGTGCATTGCGGTTATATTTGTTACCACAATGTCTAACCTTGCGGTTTCCCTTGTGCGTAATCGCGTACCGACAAATATTCGTATCATTGTGCAGATGACGATTATTTCCTCGTTGGTCATTGTCGTTGACCAAGTTCTTCAAGCGGTCGCTTATGACATCTCTAAGAGTTTGTCAGTGTTCGTAGGTTTGATTATTACCAACTGTATCGTCATGGGTCGCGCTGAAGCGTTTGCCATGCAAAATGGTCCTTGGCTATCAGCGCTGGACGGTTTCGGTAACGCGGTGGGCTACAGCGTCATTTTGATTGGTGTTGCACTGATTCGGGAGCCCCTAGGCTCTGGCACACTGATGGGATTTGAAATCATTCCTACCGTTGCTAACGGTGGTTGGTATGTACCTAACGGTCTGTTGTTACTTGCGCCTAGTGCGTTCTTTATTATTGGTTTGTTCATTTGGGCCATCCGCGCCTGGAAGACTGATCAAGTAGAAGCGCCTGAGTATGAAATTGCGCCAAATGCGCAATACAAGGAGGCGATTTAGTCATGGAACATTATTTAGGCATATTTGTTCGTGCTGTATTTGTTGAAAACATGGCCTTGGCGTTCTTCCTAGGCATGTGTACGTTCATTGCGATCTCCAAGAAAATTTCTACTGCATTCGGTCTTGGTGTCGCGGTAGTTGCGGTTTTGGCTATTACCGTACCGGTTAACAACTTAATTTTTAATCTGCTTCTACGTGATGGCGCGCTGGCTTGGGCTGGCTTTCCAGATGTTGATTTAAGCTTTTTAGGCTTAATCTCCTACATTGGTGTTATCGCTGCCATCGTGCAGATTCTGGAAATGGTGCTAGACCGCTATGTCCCAGCTTTGTATAACGCATTAGGTGTGTTTCTGCCTCTAATTACAGTGAATTGTGCTATTTTGGGTGCCTCACTAATGATGATCGACCAAGACCAAACCTTCGGCGAAAGCGTGGTATTTGGCCTCGGCGCAGGCGTTGGTTGGGCATTAGCTATCACCGCATTAGCTGGTGTTAGAGAAAAGTTGAAATACAGTGACGTGCCAGATGGTTTGCGCGGACTCGGAATCACATTTATTTCCGTTGGACTGATAAGCATGTGCTTTATGTCTTTCGGCGGCATCGACATCTAGGAGTTAGTTATGCTGGATACAACAGTCTTACTTGGTGTCTTAATGTTTACCGTAATGGTTTTAGCATTAGTAGGCATGATCTTATTTGCTCGCTCTCAGTTAGTGAGTTCAGGCAATGTAACGATTTTCATTAACGACGACCCATCAAAGTCTGTAGAAGTGCCTGCAGGTGGCAAATTGTTAAGCACGTTAGCAGAAAAGGGTATATTCCTTGCCAGTGCGTGCGGCGGTGGCGGTACTTGTGCCCAATGTCGCTGTAGAGTGATCGAAGGCGGCGGCAGCATTCTTGCTACCGAAGAAGGCCACTTTAACCGAGGTGAAATCAGTGATGACTGGCGTCTGTCCTGTCAGGTTGCTGTGAAGCAAGATCTAAAAATTGAAGTACCTGATGATGCTTTGGGTGTTCAACGTTGGGAGTGTGAAGTCACCTCGAACCCTAACGTTGCCTCTATGATCAAAGAGCTGAATCTGAAACTACCTGAAGGCGCAGATGTTGCCTTTAGAGCGGGTGGTTACGTGCAGCTAGAAGTACCTCCTTACAAAATGGATTGGACCAGTATTGATGTTCAAGAGGAATATCGAGAAGACTGGGATAAGTTCAATTTTTGGGGTTTAAAGTCAGAAGTAAAAGACACGACCATTCGTGCTTATTCTATGGCGAACTACCCTGAAGAGCGTGGCATATTGAAGTTCAACATTCGTGTGTCACCGCCTCCACCGAGAATGGATCACCTGCCTCCTGGGGCTATGACATCTTATGTAGCGAACCTTAAAGAGGGCGACAAGCTTACTGTATTTGGTCCTTACGGCGATTTCTTTGTTAAAGATACGCCCGCTGAAAAGATTTGGATTGGCGGCGGTGCGGGTATGGCGCCACTCAGATCGCATATCTTTGACGAGCTGAAACGCAAGGGCACTACCACTAAGATGAGCTATTGGTATGGTGCGCGCTCGCTTAAAGAAATGTTTTACAAGGACGAATTCGATCAGCTTGCTGAAGAGAACGAGAACTTCAAATGGCACATCGCGCTTTCTGATCCTATCGAAGAAGATAATTGGGAAGGCTACACTGGCTTTATCCATAACGTAGTGTTCGAGAACTATTTGAAGGATCACCCGAACCCCGAAGATTGCGAGTTCTATATGTGTGGACCGCCAATGATGGCCCAAGCGGTGCAGAATATGCTTGAAGATTTAGGCGTAGAGCCTGAAAACATTGCCTTCGATGACTTTGGTGGCTAATCATTTGAGCCTTGCTCTAGAGGAAGGCTCTAGTACTGGCTAGGAATACCTAGCCACGTTGCCGAGGCTTCCGCTTCTTTTTTAGTCTTCATTTTTGACTTCATTTTGGCCTTCTTGTTTACACCTCTTTCTATATCGCCCCTTGCTAATATACCGCTCGCATATTCGCTCGCGTCTTTTTGCCGATTTATTTTTGCTTATTTATTTTGCGCAATAACAGCTTGTGTTATGTCGTTGGGCGAAAAAATCTTCCTCTACAAGCAGGTTCTGTTGGCCTACTATTGGTAGCAAGATATTGGCAATACGGTTGCTTGGGAACAAAAAGAGCGGGGGAGTAACGTGGCGTTAACAGAACTACAACTGCAACAATATGCGCGGGATGGCTATTTGTTGTTGCCGAAATTGATCGAGCAAGCGTCGCTCGATACCTACAACCAACGTTTTCTCGCAATTGTAGAAGGGCAGGTGCCCTTGTCTGGCGCGATGAAAGTCATGCGCGACGTTATGGTTGTAAAGGGTGCGGTAGAGCCTGAAACCAAGTTACATGGTGTTAATAAGCTATTTTGCTTGGAAGACGATCCAACCCTGTTCGATTATGCAAAACACCCGCAATTGCTCAGCGCGATTCAAAGTTTAATTGGCTCATCCATTTATACGCTCACCAGTAATGTGTTCAATAAACCGCCTCTAGTTGATGGGCGACACCCTCTGCATCAGGACTTACGTTATTTCAAACTACGTCCAGAGAACAAAATTATTGCAGCGTGGACTGCTATTTTGCCTGCGACTCGAGAATCGGGTTGCCTGTGCGTTATTCCCGGATCACACAAAAACGGTCTGCTGTCTCATGACACACCAGATTGGAAATTTCTAAACAGTGGTTTTTTTGGCACCTCTGATGTGGACATAGATCAGCGTCAGCATGTGGCAATGCAGCCTGGAGATACTTTGCTGTTTCACCCTTTGTTAGTGCATGGATCTGGGCGTAATAAAAGTACGGGATTTAGGCGCTCAATATCTGTACATTTCGCGTCTGGCGAATGTGTGTCGCCCCGAGCAGACTGGCAAACAACTGGCCACACCCGCCGTATCAGCTAATTTCGTTATTTTTTGCAAGGTCGCTGAGCACATACACAGCTCAGTGGTCTGCTATTGGCCTGTTAATTATTGAGTTTTTTATGAGCAAAGCGGCTATCGCAAATTTATTGCTACTTGTAACAGCAGCCATTTGGGGCTTTGGTTTTGTAGCCCAAGTGATGGGTATGAGTTATTTGGGACCATATGCTTTTATTGGGCTGCGATTTTTATTGGGTGCTGCCAGCCTTGTTCCAGTGATCTATTTTATGCATAAACGAACACCTTTCGATGTGTCAGATAGTCGTTCGCTTTGGCTAGGTTGTGGTGTCCTTGGCGTCATTCTATTCACAGCAGGTTCGCTGCAGCAAGTGGGCCTTTTATATACCACTGCGTCCAACGCAGGTTTTATTACCGGTACTTATATGGTGATCGTGCCGGTTTTGGGTTTGATCCTAAAATATCAAACCGGCTTGAACACATGGTTAGGTTGTTTTTTGGCCGCATTAGGATTGTATCTACTCAGTGTCAAAGAAGGCCTAAGTATGGGTTACGGCGACGGCCTGCAGTTACTGGGGGCGGTATTTTGGGCCGCTCACATATTGGCAATTGATCATTTTATAAAGCGTGCTCCAGCGCTGCTCTTGGCATTTGGACAGTTTCTTGTTTGCGGAGTTTTGGCGCTTTGCGTCTCAGCCGTGCTGGAGGTGACAACTTTTGACGCTGTAGTAGACGCCGCAGGTGTACTTGTTTATGCCGGCATAATTACGGTTGGTGTTGCCTACACCTTGCAAGTCATTGCGCAGAAAAATGCTAAGCCCTCTCATGCGGCCATTATTCTTAGTTTGGAGGCCGTATTTGGCGCAATTGGAGGCGCTCTTTTACTAGACGAAGTGCTTTCTCAGCGAGAGCTGTGGGGTTGTGGGTTGATGCTTTGCGGGATGGTTATTTCGCAGGTTTCTTGGAGCGACCTAGCCGGTTCGAAAGACAAAGCTGCCGGTCAGAGCGAAGCTTAATGAATTGGAATCTCGTTAAAAAAATTTGCCCCCAGAAGCCTAGGTATAAATAAAGCTAGGTTAAAGCGCAAATTTTGCTTTGGCTGAGCACAAAGTATTACCGGTCATTGCTTAAGAATATGCAGCTGGGACAATCTGGGTCGGCAATACTTTCATCTTCCGGGAATTGATATTGAGGGGATGGGGCCCGGCCTAAACGGTCATCTCCTGAAGCATCGCTGTCTGCAGTTTTTGGCTGCATTACGCGGTCTTTCCAAGCATCATCTTCAGACCACAACAAGTCTAGGTCTGTTATTGAGCCTGGCTCGGTCATTTCTTGCAGTGCCAAAAGCGCCTGCTGCATAACGTATTTTTGTTCAACTAAATCACCTTCACGGCCAGCAGTTTGGCCTAAAGGATAATCTAGATAAATTGCTCTAGGCGGGTTAACGGCTTGGGTTATGGAGCGTGCACTACTCAAAGTAACCGTTGCGATCCCAAGTTCCTCTAGCTGTCTAGCAATCAGTCCCACGGACTGATGACACACGGGTCAGACAGGTACTAGCACAACGACGTCCACCTCATCCTTAAGCACTCGACTGGCAAGTTCTGGGGCTAGCTGGGTGCTCACTTTACGGCTTGAATAAATACCGCCCATAAACGTGTAAGCGTTTTTTGCAAGTTCGCCAATTGCACCCTCAATTGCTAATGCCTGTAATCCTTGGGTTGGGAAAACTACATTAGGGTCGTTGCGTGCGGCAGTCATGTCGTAGGCAAAGTGGGTGATCCGTAGGTCATCTTTCGCCGTGTCAGATTCAATGATTCTAAAACTAGTGTCGTCTTCATAGTGAAAGGCGATTTGCCCTTTCTTATAAATGCCACCAGAGCATATTAACGCCACCTTGCACTGGTTCAGAGGTTTCTTTAAGGGGCTCCAGGGCGGCGCAGCAGAATTCTCAACCCATCTGTAGGCTGGGTAGTTAAGGGCTGCATACTGAGCTTGAGTACGCTGAATATAGTCAATTGGCATAGATTTTTGCATAACAGCACGTTAATAGATGTGGTCCTGTTGAGCAATAACGAATGGACTATTTATAGGGGTGTTAAGCAGACAAAGAAATGGACCGGCAAAGAGTCCATTAGGTGAAAAAGTAGTAAGGAAAAAGTAAGGCAAAACAAAAAGGGTAGCAGGGGAAGTTAGGCGTGCTGGAGGGTGACTCTGGGCAAAATCAGATAAAAGCTGTCTAAAGAACACTGTAGTGGGGGAAGCCTTTTGGTTTAGGCAGAGGTACAGACAGAGGTACGCAAATTAGGCTGCGTATACCAAGGTTGCAATGGCGTTAGCGTGCAGGGGTTGGCTGCGCCCTACAGCGGTTTCCAACAGCGTGTTGGCTATGATCGCTTCTGCGGTTTGTCTGCACGTCCCGCAAGCAGTGCTGACCATCAATACTTCTTGAACGTCTTCAATATCACGCGCGCCAGCTTTAACCGCTTCGGCTATTTGTTGATCTGATACAGCGTTGCAAATACATACAAACATAAGGAAATCCGATGAATGAACTCTAAACGCCATTCTAAGTGGTAATCATTCTCGTTTGCAATACGTTTTTTAATAGTGATCTTATTACGACATGAGAATGTTTCACTAATGCGATTGATTATCGTTATAAATCAATAACTTATATCACTTTTTATTGCTTTTTTGGGTGCCTTAATGCATTGTGGTGGCTCATCCAAATAAGAGACTTGAGACATGAAAACTCTTGATCCAAAAATAGTGGTTTTGCTCAACAACGTTCTGAAAAACGAGTTAACCGCCATCAATCAGTACTTTTTGCATTCGAAAATGCTCGATGACTGGGGCTTAAAGCGTTTGGCCAAGTATGAAATGGGTGAGTCAATCGATGAGATGAAGCATGCGGATATGCTCATGGAGCGAATTCTGTTTTTGGACGGTCTGCCCAACTTGCAAGAACTTGGCAAATTAATGATCGGCCAGACAGTGAAAGAAATGCTGGAATGCGATTTAGCGTTGGAAATGGTGGCGTTGCCCGACCTGCGAGCAGGCATTGCCCATAGTGAGAGTTGCGGAGATTACGTCTCTCGACAATTATTTAAAGACATTCTCGAATCTGAAGAAGAGCACGTGGATTATTTAGAAACTCAGCTCGGGTTGATTGAAAAAACTGGTATAGAAAACTATATTCAGTCGCAAATTGGCACAGAGTGAATTAACTGAATGAAATTGCGCATGCTTGGCGACAGCCTTCGACTTCGACTCTCAATGAGCGAGACACAGATGATTGGTGCCGGGCGTAGCGTTATTGAAAACACTACTTTCCCTGACGGCTCAGTAATGAGCTATGTACTGTCAGTGGAGGGGGATCGAGTGAGTGCTGGCATTGCCCTGAATCAAGGTCAGCATCAGCTCTCAATAAAAGTGCCCCTGAAACTTGCCGAACGTTGGAGCCATTCAACGGATGTAGGTCTTGGCGGCGGCGAACGCTTAAATGTTGACGGCCTCCAGATACTCATAGAAAAAGACTTTGACTGTGTTTCGCCCCGTTCTGGAGACGAAGATATAGACACGTTTCCTAACCCATCACTTACCAATTGTTGAAGGCGCTCGGCCGCTCAGGCGCGGCCATCCTGTAATTCTGTGAGCGTATTAATGTTCAAAAATTGCCCTGTGTCTTTATAGCTAACCGTAGCGCAACGAAGCGACGCTAGCCATTGGTGCACACTGAACTCACCGCACTCTAAATAGGCTCGTAAATGATCTGCGCACGAGGTCTGTATCAGGCTGAGTAGCGGTTGTAGGCGCGTTCCATCGTGAATGACAACGCAGTCGAATTGCCTACTTTGTTTTCCGCCTTGTTCTCCAGTTTGTTCATTACCCTGCGCAGGATCTTTCTTAGGGTTTTGTTTAACAGCTTGGCGAATGGGCTCATGCCAACCTTGTTCTAAGTAGGGCATATCTCCGGGACATACGAGTAGCCATTCGGTTTGTGCGTATTTTAGACCGGCTAAGACACCCATTAATGGGCCAGAACCTACCTCTTGTCCGTCAGTGATAACTGTGCCGCGACGCTGATATTCATCAAGGCTACGGTTGGCGCTAATGAGCATGGGCGAGTGAGTGGGCAGGGTGGCTATTACGTGATCTAGCATGGCTAAAGTAGTGCCGGCTTTTTCAATCAGCTGTAGCGGTTTATCTACTCCGCCCATGCGTGTGGCAGCGCCCCCGCACAAAACCACAACCGTAATATCTGTTTCGGCTAGCACCTAATTTTCTCCGTAGTTGAGGCAGCCAATTTTTACTCTTGGCATCGAACTGAATAGTAGCCTAGCATCAGTGGGATTCAGTTGGTTTAATGAATCGGCAGAGTTGTGCAACATTTAGTTCAGGGGAGGCTTTTAGGTGGGTTATCGTCAAAAAGTTAGCAGTTACGATGTTTTGGTTATCGGCGCAGGTAGCAGTGGTTGTGCCATTGCTGCTCGGGTTTCTGAAGACCCAAATTTACAAGTGGCGCTGGTAGAAGCCGGCCCGGACTACGAACGCGCCCAAGACACGCCAGATGATTTGGTCAATTCCCATAACAATTCCTATAATGACCATGACTGGGGGCTAGTTTATGAACCTACCAACGGACGTAAAGATCGTTTTCCACGCGGTCGTGTTGTTGGCGGTTCATCAGCGGTAAACACCACAATTGCGTTAAGAGGCATGCCTGAAGATTATGATGAATGGGCAGCCCAGGGTAATCCGGGGTGGGGCTGGTCAGACGTATTGTCCGGATTTAAGCGCCTTGAACGCGATTTGGATTTTCCTGATACGCCTTATCATGGCGATAGTGGGCCAATAACCATTCGTAGATATCCGTCAGCGGAAATGGTCAAACAACAGCAAGCATTTTTAGATTCAGCTGAAGCCCTAGGCTACCCCTATTGCGCTGATGCCAATGACCCTGATGGTTATGGCGCTGGCCCGCACCCAATGAATAAGCTGGGCAGACTGCGTATTTCTGCTGCCGTAGGCTACCTTGCCTCAGCAAGAATTCGCCCCAACTTAGATATTTTGGCTGACACCTTAACGCGCCGTTTACTTATTGAGAACGGCTGCTGCTGTGGCGTAGAGGTTGAGAATGCAGCGGGGGAAGTACAGGTTATTAGAGCCCACCTTGTTGTGCTATCGGCTGGAGCGTTAATGTCTCCGGCGATACTTGTTCGTTCAGGTATAGGTGCAAAAGCACAGGTCGAAAGTTTGGGTATTGAATCTGTGGCGGATATGCCAGGGGTTGGCGAGAATCTATCCGACCACCCTGCGCTTGGTGTTATTTGTGAGGTTAATGATGCTTCGCTGATTGATTTTGACCAACCCATTATTCAAACTATTTTGCGTTACACCGCTAAAGACGGGAAAAAGCGCAACGATTTGCAAATTGAGCAAATCAGTTTTGCTGGACGCCCCGGTGGCGCTCCAATGTTTATGTTGGCGCCAGTATTAGAGTATCAATATGGGCGGGGGCGGCTGACGTTTAGTTCAGCGAACCCAAAGCAAGCGCCCGGTATTGAAAATCGTTTTTGTGAAGACCCGCGTGATGCCAGTCGACTAGCGGAATGTGTGCGAGATACGCTTGAGTTTACGCAGGGCGGCGCCCTGGCTGAAATGATTAAGGCAGTCACTTTTCCTGATCTGAGCCGGGGTGTTGCGCAAGAAGACTTAGAAAAGCTATGCCGCAAGTTTTCTGGGTCTGGATACCACCCTTGCGGTACCGCCAAGATGGGGCCGGTGGAAGACGGTATGGCGGTAGTCGATCATAAAGGTCGGTGCCACAAAGTGGCTCAGTTAGTGATTGCAGATGCTTCAATTATGCCCAGTGTGCCCAGGGCCAACACCAATCTCACTTGTTTCATGATTGGTGAACAAATAGGCGAGTGGATAAGAACCAATAAAAGTGATTATGGGCTTTGATAGGTGCTGGGCAGCCAAGCGTGAAAGAACAGAACTAACAGAACTAACAGAACTAATAGAAAGAGATTATAGGTACAAACAATGAACGATCTAATTTTCCGTAATGTAAGTATTTTAGATGGCTCCGGCGCGCCCGCATTCGCTGGTGATGTTAGTGTCAGCGATGGGCGCATTAGTGAAGTGGGAAATGTCACGCAAGGGTTGGCGCCCGGTGGGCGAGAAATTGATGCAGGTGGCGCAACGCTAGCGCCAGGACTTATTGATACCCACGCTCACGATGATGGTGCCTTTTTTCGTCATCCCGGCATGGAATTTAAACTCGCTCAAGGAGTAACAACTGTCGTTAGCGGTAACTGCGGTTTCTCGGCTATTCCTGCAGATCCGACTCAAGATTCTGTTGCGGCAAGTGGCGGCATTCTTGCTGGGTTAGAAGGGCAGTTTACTGATCTTGACGGTTACTTTGCCGCAGCTTTAGAGCGAGGGCCGGCTATTAACAATATGATGTTAGTGGGTCACAACACAGTGCGCTCATTGGTTATGGGCGGAGAAAAGCGTGCGCCAACAGATACTGAAATTACTCTGATGCAAGCGCATGTAAGTCACGCTCTAGAGCAGGGGGCCTGTGGTTTTTCCAGTGGCCTTATTTATCGCCCCGGCCGCTACAGCGAAACGGCTGAGGTCATTGAGTTAGCCAAAATGGCGGCACCTTTCGATGCGCTATACACAACTCATATGCGCAATGAGGGCGATAAACTAATAGAGGCCGTGGAAGAAAGTTTAGCCATTGCGAAGGCCAGCGATGTGCACCTGCACATTTCTCACCACAAATCTGCGGGCAAGCCCAACTGGGGCAAAGTAAAAGCGTCTCTTGCTCGAGTAGACGAAGCGTTAGCCCAAGGGCAGCGAGTGACCTTAGATGTTTACCCCTACACCGCTGGTAGCGGGCGAATGATTGAGTACTTTGATTTGCAAAGGGTTAACGAGGACTTTGCAGAAGTCGTGCGCATTGCCAATTGTAAAGCATTTCGGCAGTATGAAGGGCGGATGTTAATTGATATAGCGAAAGAAGAAGCTATAAGCTTAACGGAGTTGGTGAGGAAGATTTTGACCGCGCCTAACGGTGATCGCACGCTATGTATTCATTTTATTATCGACGAGAACGACGTGGAAACTAACCTGGCTCACGCCGACATGATGGTGGGCAGTGACGGTATTCCAGACCTTCGCGGTAAGCCTCACCCCAGATTGTTTGGCACATTTCCACGCGTTCTAGGCCATTATGTGCGAGAGCGCGGTGTGCTCAGTTTGCCTGAGGCAGTGAGACGTATGACCTCTCTGTCGGCACGTACCTTTGGCATGTTGGATAGAGGCGAGATTAAATCTGGTTATCACGCAGATTTGGTTTTATTCCAACCGGACACTGTTATTGATCGTGCTACTTATGATGAACCCATGGAAGCGCCTGCTGGCATCGACATGGTTGTAGTGAATGGTCAAGTTGCGCTGGAAGGTGATCAGCACAGCGGTATAGGCGCAGGACAAATGTTGCGTTATAGGCGCGGTGCATATACCAGGGTAAATCCTTGAAATCATGTCTCCTAGCATACTCATAATTGAAGACGAAGCGTCAATTGCGGATAACTTAGTCTACGCACTAGGGACTGAAGGCTTTGACGTTACCTGGAAAAATCTCGGTTCTGAAGGCGTGCGGGAGGTGCTAACTCAAACAATCGATTTGGTAATTTTGGATATAGGTCTGCCAGACATAAGTGGCTTTGAGGTATGTAAACAGATTCGGCAATTCTCAGAAGTGCCAATTATTTTTCTTACCGCAAGGTCTGAAGAAATAGATCGTGTTGTCGGCTTAGAAATAGGCGGGGACGACTATGTGGCGAAACCATTTAGCCCCCGTGAATTAGTTGCTCGGGTTAAAGCGATTCTGAAACGGTTGTCGTGGAAGCAGGATGTTTTGGTAGAATTAAAACAAGGCCAGTTTGCTGTTGATGAAGTTAAGGCGCAGGTGCGCTATTACGGCAAAGATTTAGACCTTACACGCTATGAGTTCCATATTTTAAAGATTTTATTGGCTCAGCCTGCGCGCGTTTTTTCACGGACGCAAATTATGGATAAAGCTTGGGAAATGCCTGCGAGTAGATTGGAGAGGTCGGTAGATACTCACATTAAATCTTTGCGTACAAAATTACGTGGTGTTCGCGCGGGCGAAAATCCAATCAAAACCCACCGTGGTTTTGGCTACAGTATTCATATCGATGAAAATTAGCACACAAATTTTTCTTGGCTATTTCCTGATAGTCGGCATAAGTGCTTTCTTTTTGTATACGTCATTTATTAATGAGTTAAGGCCGGGGGTGCGCCAGGCCACAGAAGAAACATTGGTGGAAATGTCCAATTTGTTAGCCGAATTGGTCAAAGAAGATGTTGTTAATGGAGATGTTAACGGTAATAAGATTACGCCCGTTATCCAACGGTTTTTGGATATTGACCCCAATGCGCTGATTTGGCGGCAACAGAAAAACAGCATTAATTTAAGAATCTACATCACTGACGAAAAAGGTATTTTGCTTTTTGATTCTGAGGGGCGAGAAAGTGTCGGTAGCGACTATTCGCAATGGAATGACGTTTATCTAACTCTGCAAGGAAAATACGGTGCGCGCAGTACTAGGCTTGTTGCTCAAGATGATACGAGCATGGTGATGTATATTGCTGCGCCGATTACTAATGAAGGCAAAATCATTGGAGTGCTCACAGTCGGCAAACCGTCTATCGCAGTCCAACCCTATATTGAGTTGGCGCAGCGCAACTTTTTTAGACGTACTTTGGTATTGGTGGTTATATCACTTATTGCTGGGTTTTTGATCTCTATATGGTTGAGCAGATCGATTAATAAACTCTCAAGGTATGCTTCCCAAGTCAGTCGTGGTGAAAGGGTGCAACTGCCAAACTTGCGTGAACAAGAGTTAAATCAATTAGGCCAATCAATAGAATTGATGCGCTCTGAGTTAGAAGGGAAAGACTATGTGGAAGAATATATTCACACCCTTACACATGAAATGAAAAGTCCGTTAGCGGCTATTCGCGGTGCTGCAGAATTACTTGGTGAGGATATGGATCAGCAGCAGCAACTTAAGTTTACGCAAAATATATTGAATCAAGCCAGTAGAATGGGCGAGATCGTCGCTCGTTTGCTCCGTCTCGCCACGGTAGAGAAGCGCCAAGTTTTACAAAATATTGAAAGTATTAACCTAAACGATTTAGTCGCTAGAGTGGTCGCTAGTAAAGAAGTTGCTCTCAACATAAACCCGATCTCCGTAAAAATTGATGTTAATGAAAGCGTTAGCGTGATGGGTGAAGAGTTCTTGCTTCATCAGGCTATTAGTAATCTTCTAGACAATGCCATCGACTTCTGTTCGCAGGGAGGGGTGATTGTAATAAGCCATGATTTTTTTGGCGGTTTTCATAACATCACTATCACGGATAATGGTGTTGGTATTCCAGACTACGCGCAAGACCGCCTTTTTGAACGTTTTTATTCACTTCCAAGACCTGATGGCGCCGAAAAGAGTTTTGGCTTGGGTTTGAGTTTCGTGCGGGAAATTGCAAATCTTCACGGCGGCGAAATCACTATCGGAAACAACTTAATTCAAGGTGCAAAAGCGATTTTTACGATAGCTAGATAAATCCAAGGTGGATACACCAATTCCACACATAGATCACATCAAAAGCCCATGTCAGTGCCTTAATCTGTAGAAAATTATCCAACAGGAGGTACCATGCAAAAAACGCTGTTTATTAAGCTAATTGTAATTTCCATAGTCAGTTTGTTACTACTTATACCGCTTGGTTTAGTCGAAGGTATTGTTACCGAACGCAGTAGTTATCGTTATGAGGTTGCTCTGGACATCGCACAAAGTTGGACGGGTAAACAAGATGTCGTAGGTCCAATCTTATCCGTTCCGTACAAGCGCAAAATCACCCATAAGATTTGGGACAAAGAGTTAGAAAAATATATTTCTCACGTGCAGTACCAAAAGGCTCTGTATCACTACTTGCCAGACGATCTAAAAATCAATGGATACTCAAGCACTCAGGAGCGTTACCGGGGTATTTATAAGGTGCCGGTTTATAGCTCGAAACTCGATATTATGGGTAGTTTCGATCTGTCCCATGATCCAGCAACTGAAGATGCTGCCATCACCATGTTATGGAAAGAGGCTTTTCTTAGTGTTGAAATTGCGGATATTCGTGGCATAAAAAGCGAACTCAAACTGCTATGGAATGGCAAAAATTCGGAGTTTTTGCCAGGCACCAACTTATATTTTCTTAAGCAGGGAGTTAATGCAAAAGTAGGAAAATCTAAACTCAATAGAGTTAAGAGCAATAATTTTTCGTTCCATTTGGACCTAAACGGCATTGAATCCCTACGTTTTTCACCCATCGCCAAGACTACGACTATAGCTTTGAGGTCAAGTTGGCCGCATCCAAAATTTATTGGTAGATTCCTGCCGCAGAAGCGCGAAATTTCGGATGAAGGGTTTACTGCTGACTGGTCCACTACACATTTTTCAACAAATATGGCGGCGCGACTTACGGCCTGTAACGAAGGAGAGTGCGTTGGTTTTGATCAAGATCTTTTTGGCGTGGCTTTCGTTCAGCCAGTAGATATTTATCACCAGGCTGAACGTTCGATCAAATATGCAATTCTGTTTATTTTGCTTACATTCGTGATTTTTTTCATTTTTGAAATGCGCAAGCGCTCACCGATTCATCCAATTCAATATGGCTTGGTTGGCTTGGGATTAGCTATATTTTACTTGCTGCTGGTTTCTCTTTCTGAGCACCTGGCTTTTGGTTTAGCCTACTTTATCTCAAGCTTTGCTTGTATTGCGTTGCTTAGTTTTTACGTTAGTCATGTAATGAAAGATAGAGGACGCGGCTTATCTTTCGGCGCTATGCTGGCTTTTTTGTATGGCATACTTTTCACATTGATTCGTCTAGAAGACTATGCGCTGCTTATGGGTACCTTCCTCGTATTCGTTACCCTTGCGGCGACCATGTACTTCACTCGTAGAATCAACTGGTATGAAGCGGTTGAAAACATACCGTTGTCAAATAAGGTTGGTAGGAACGAACTTTAGACAACACGCTACTGGGGCGGGCGAGAGCTTCTGGTCCGGCCTATTAGTTAGTCCATCTCACCGCAAGCGCTTCAATTTAAATTTGGGAGTGACCATTTGCTTCTTTGCTTGGTCTCCATATACGGCTTCGTGTGATGAAAAATGGCAAGCCTAGGGCCATGGTTAAAAATACTTGTGCTGTCAGCAACATAGTTGGCAATCCTCGTGTTGATATGGACTTCAACTTGAGTTTTGTGTTTTCGGTTTTTCTGAATCTAGCAGTTCAAACACGCCTTCTTCTTGAAGTACGCGCATGCCTAAACGTTGGCTAGAAACGCCAGAACGTAAAAGGTAGTCAAAGCCCAAAGTTTCGGTACTTTCGTCTGCTTCAAAATATCGACAATCTATTTGCTGGGTCACCGTTAGCTCATCACTCAACTCAATTAAATGTGACGAAAATATAAATAGACAATCTTGTTTGGTAGAAAAACGCTCTAAAATTGCTAATGATGCATCTAGTGCATCTTTAACATTGGTACCTTTGAACGGTTCGTCTAGTAGGGCGATAACACGGTTGCCATCTGCAATGGCTTGGGCAACAGCCTTGGCTCTTAGTGCTTCAGCGCGAAAGTAACTTACGCCGTTATGTAAGTCGTCGCTCAGTGAAATGGAACTGAACAAATGTTGGGCCGGCGTAAATTTAAAGCTGCTTGCTGGTACGCCCATACCTAGGTGGGCAAAATACAAGGCCGTGGCAATGGCGCGCAGGTAGGTGGTCTTGGCTGCCATGTTGGGGCCAGTCAAAAATAGCACGCGCTGGTTTTGGTCTAGTGTCACAGCATTTGGCACAGGCGAGGGCACAAAGGGGTGTACTAAGCTTTCAGCGTTAATGGCCAAGGGGCCCTCTTGAAGATCTGGCATGACAAATTTATTTTGGCTTGTCACGTCTGCCATAGCGATTAAGGCATCTATCTCAAAAACAAGTTTAAGAATTCTGTTGATGGATACTTTTTCATCTAAGCGAAACATTTGATCCAGTCGGAGGATTTTCCAAAACCAACCGCCAACATCGTCATCAACCAATTTCTTCAAGTGTGGACGGTCTAATATTTCGCGCATTTCATTTATGTAGGGCGCTATTTCTCCTACGGCAGACGTTAAGGTTGGCTGGTTGACGAAGGCTTTGGCCGTGCGAATAAGGCCATTTGTGATCTGTACGCCAGTGATGATTTTGTAGTAGTAACGATCGTGGTTAGTACGTAGTGATAGTGCGCTAAAACCAAACTCTACTGGGTTGCGATCCATGATTACCGGCATTACTTCGTGTAGGTAGGCATGGGTGCGATCCATAGCGTAAGCAGATGGCATTTTGGCAAAACAAGCGCGGTGCCGCATGATATAGGTAATGGCAGCTTGAGTGTTTTGAATGCGCTCAGCACTGGACCAGGGTTTTTGCATGCGCCGGTAGAGTACATCTGCACCGCCGTCGCTTCGGGTCAAATTACAAAATTTAAACAGCGAGGTGTCGGTTGAGTTAGAACCGAAAATTTCCAAATCTTTGAGTGTGTGCTTATCAAGTACCAAAATATCAGTATCCAAGTGAGCACTCCTTTCTCATGTTGGACGCGAGCGTCATGCTCAAGGTTGCGGTCTTATGTATTTGCCAACGCAACCGTGTAGAACTCAGTCGTTGTATAGGCGACATTGTTTACAGGTGCCTTGTAATTCTATCGTACCAATTGATCTAATGCTCTTCTGCGCTTGTTCTAGATATTTGCGGAGCGCTCAAAAAGTGCCCAACATATTGCTGGACAGCATACTTTGCTGGGGTACGTCTTCAGCCTTGCCTTCAACGTTACAAAAAAGCAGACTTCGCGCTGACAAAATTTTCGCCAGCATTTTCTGGCCGCTAAGACCTATGGAGTAGTTATGACCTTTCTGACAAGAAATCTAAGCAATCACGTATTGACACTTACTATGTCCAGTCCAGACACGCGCAACGCGTTGACAGGGCCGGAGCAGTTTGAGGATTTTGAGCGCACCTGTAACGAGATTAACGACAATAAGGCAATTCGCGCGGTGGTCTTAACTGGTGAAGGCTCAGCTTTCTGTGCCGGCGGTAATGTTAAAGATATGCGCGACCGCACCGGACTTTTCAGTGGCGACCCCTACGATCAAGCAGATTCTTACAGACGCGGCATTCAGCGCATTCCTCGCGCAATTTATGCGTTGAATGTGCCCATCATTGCAGCGGTTAACGGTCCTGCGGTGGGCGCAGGCTGTGATTTGGCAACGATGTGCGATATTCGTATTGCCAGTGAAAAAGCTATGTTCGCGGAAAGCTTCGTTAAGCTGGGTATTATTCCTGGCGATGGCGGTGCTTGGTTTTTGCCAAGAGCAGTAGGTTATTCCAACGCGTGCATGATGGCTTTTTCTGGAGAGCCAGTGAAAGCCGATGCCGCTTTGCGCATGGGGTTAGTGTCTGAAGTTGTGGCACCAGAAGACCTAGTAGCTCGGGCGCAAACTATTGCAGCCGGTATTGCGGCTAATCCACCTCACGCGGTGCGCCTGACCAAGCAGTTAATGCGGGCTAGTCAAAATGCCACATTGGATGAGTTGCTAGATAAGTCTGCAGCGTTTCAGGCTGTTTGCCACGCTGAACCTGATCATATGGAAGCGGTTAACGCCTTCTTCGAAAAGCGTCCGGGCAACTACCGCGAGCAGTAGGGCTATCAAACGCGCAGGAAAACGAAATATGCGACCAATTGGGTGTTTAACCCATTGGTCGTTTTGCTAATTTAGCCACTTAATGGCGCGAATGAGCTCGTTATCAAAACCTTGGCTGGTGTACAGGCTTTTTGCGCGCTGATTTTTATTGAACACATGCAGCGACAGTGAGTGGGCGCCGCGCCTGGAAACGGCGTCTTCTGTATGTTGCAACAATGTTCGACCCAGCCCCATGCCGCGGGCTTCAGGTGATACCACTATGGCTTCCAAATGCGCACTTGGCGCATGGCTGAGTAGCTCTTCGCGCATGGTGATAAGCACCAGCCCCAAAATGTAATCCTCTTCGTTTACCGCAACGTCTAAGAAAGTCTGATCTGCCTTGCCGGCTAAAACGGCCTTCAGCAGCGGCACATCTCCCAACCAAAGATCTTGGGCTTTACGCGCTTTGGGGATATCAAAATCTGCAAGTAAGGGTAGTAACTCAAGCAGTCTTGCTTGATCCTCAGCCGTAGCCGGGCGGATATTGGTTTTGCTCATTTATGTATCTATTAGTTAGGCTGTGAGTAGGTTGGTTAAGCCGCTATTCTAAGCCCCAATCGTGATGTTGTCAGTTCTCCTACAAAGGTTTTTAAATGGCTCAATCTTCGGATTTTTTCTCCACTCGCACAGCCATTACTTTGGTTATTGCTAATATGATTGGCACCGGGGTGTTCACCAGCTTGGGCTTCCAGTTGCTGGACATCCGTTCAGCGCCGATTATCTTGGCGTTGTGGTTCATCGGCGGCATTGTCGCGCTATGTGGCGCGTTGTGTTACGCCGAATTAGGCGCAGCGCTGCCTAGATCTGGGGGCGAATACAATTTTCTCAGTCGCATTTATCATCCTAGTGCGGGCTTTGTTTCTGGTTGGGTTTCGGTAACAGTAGGCTTCTCTGCGCCTACCGCTGCAGCGGCTATTACCGCCGCTACATATTTCAAATCTGTATTCCCCGAGGCGCCAGTAATGCCCATTGGCCTTTGTTTAGTTGCCATTATTGGTTGCCTGCATTTTGGTAGCCGCAGCAATAGCGCCAATTTTCAGCAACTGTTCACCTCAATTAAAATTTTGCTCATTCTGGTCTTTATTGGTGCCGCCTGGTGGCAAGTGGATCAGTTGCAAGCCGTGGACTGGATACCCAAGGCGCAAGATTTTTCTCTAGTGGGCACGGGTGCTTTCGCTGTCGCGCTGATTTATGTTAACTACGCCTACACCGGATGGAATGCGGCTACCTATTTGAGTGGTGAGGTAAAAAATCCAGCCCAGGCACTACCGCGAATTTTGATCATTGGTACTGCCTTGGTGACTGTGCTTTATCTGCTCCTTCACGCAATGTTTTTGTCGGTTGCACCCATGTCTGCAATGGCCGGAAAGGCCGACATAGGTTTTGTAGTAGCGGGTTTTGCCTTTGGTGCAACGGGTGCAAAGGTTGTGGGGGTTATGTTGAGTATTTTGCTCATTTCCACCGTCAGCGCCATGTTGTTGGCAGGCCCTCGGGCGTTGCAGGTTATGGGGCAAGATTTTCACCTTTTTGCTTGGTTGGCGCGTGAGACCAAAAGCGGTGTGCCGGCGAATGCGGTTGGGCTACAAGTGGCTATTACCTTGCTGCTCATCGCCACCTCCAGTTTCGAGAGTATCATCATATTTTCTGGAACTATCCTGGCACTCAATAGCTTGTTAACGGTTTTGGGGCTTTGGGTGCTGCGTATACGCGAACCTGAATTAGCCAGACCGTTCCGCATTCCATGGTATCCGCTGCCTTTACTGGTGTACGCGGTCATTGTCAGTTGGACCCTCGTTTATCTGGTAATTGAGCGTCCTATTGAGGTGCTGTGGGCGGTTGGTCTAATTGTGCTCGGTTTAGTGTTTTATTTTGTCTCCACTAAACTAGAGCCGAGCGCGGAGCAATAAAAAATTTTGGCTCTATGTATTGAACCTAGACGCAACTGAACCTTTAGCAGCGTTTTGCTGGTCTCCTAGTACGCATTTATTTACCTTTTTACGGCGAGGGCGGACGAAATTTTGTCGGTTTTCAGCTAAGGTTTCATATTGATTTTAATCGCAGTTTTAACGAATGTTTTAGTGAGAGAGGATAAGTAATGAGCCATACACCCCATTTAGCCGAATCCATTGTGGACGGCGTTGCAACCTTGACCATGAACCGACCTGAGGCGCGTAATGCCATGAGTGGTGAAATGATTCAGGGCTTAATGGAGGCCCTGCCTCGGCTAGCTATGGATGCTAATGTGCGCTGCGTAGTGCTCACCGGCGCCGGCAGTGCTTTTTGTGCGGGCGGCGATGTAAAAGGCTTTGCTGCGGCAAGTGATGGGTCGGGTGTTGCGGCACCAACCACCGTAGAACAGCGTGCCCAAGCGCTGCGTCCAGGTTTTGATGTGTCTCGTATGTTGCATGAAATGCCTAAGCCCACGTTAGCCGCAATTCCCGGCGCGGCAGCAGGCGCAGGGTGTTCATTAGCCTTGGCTTGCGACCTGCGCATTGCCGTAGACAGTGCAAAGATCACCACAGCATTCTCTAAAGTAGGCTTGTCCGGTGACTACGGTATGTCCTACTTCTTGCCTTTGTTGGTAGGGCACACAAAAGCTCGAGAGCTGATGTTCACCGCTCAAGTCATTACGGGTGAGCAAGCGCTGGCCCTTGGCATGATCAATCAGTCGGTGACTGCTGAAGCGTTCCCTCAAGCAGTGCAAGCGATGGCTGCAGAACTGGCCTCGCTGCCTACGGTTGCTCTGGGTTACATGAAGAAAAATCTGAATGCCAGTAACACTCAATCTTTGAGTCAGATTTTGGACAGTGAAGCCATGTCTATGGCGCGCTGTTTTACCACTGATGACCACAAGGGTGCGGCTCAGGCGTTTGTTGAAAAACGCGCACCGGAATTTAAGGGGCTATAACTATGAGTAATAGCGCCGGATCAACGGCTTGGGGATCAACAGGCGGATTTTTAATGGCCTCTATTGGCTTTGCTGTTGGCCTAGGCAATATCTGGCGTTTCCCCTACGTTACCGGCGAAAACGGCGGCTCGGCATTTGTCGTCGTTTACCTCGGATGCGCCTTCTTAATCGGTGTGCCTATTTTGATGGCAGAAATCATGCTCGGCCGGAGAGGCGGCTTTAGTCCACCGGCTTCCATCAATGCTGTCGCTGGCGCTGCGGGCCTCAGTCGTCACTGGTCCTGGGTAGGCGTACTTAACGTCACCACGGCGTTCCTTATTCAAATGGCTTATGCAGTGGTCGCAGGTTGGGTACTTTACTATTTCTTTTTGGCCTTAACTGGACAGATGCCCGGCGCAGACAGCCTCACTGCGAAGGCGACCTTTGACAATTTATTACTTGATGTACCCACCTCTATTTTTTGGACCGTTTTAGCCTTGGTTACAGCGGGCGCTATTATTTGCGCCGGTGTGC
>OJIR01000158.1_pt1 | contig 23636 bp, 13 predicted proteins | sample 1595711 | NCBI WGS metagenome assembly OJIR01 (sample SAMN05416846, study PRJEB24817) | seawater metagenome | isolation source: Sea water | place: Canada:Atlantic | collected 2013-07
TAATTAATAAAACTTCGCCTAAGATTGTCCTTGCGACACTAAATGCAAGGTACTTCCATACCAGTTTTGGTTTACGTTACCTTTACGCGAACTTAAAAGAGTTACAGCAATATTGTGAAATAAAAGAATTTATTATCCAAACTCGTGCCATTGATATAGTTGAACAAATATTAGCATCGAAACCTGATATTGTCGGCTTTGGTGTCTATATCTGGAACATCGTTGAAACCACTGATGTGGTTAACTTGTTAAAAGTGATAGCGCCAGAAATTACCATTGTTTTAGGCGGCCCAGAAGTGAGCTATGAAACGGAGCAACAAGCAATTGTTGCCTGTGCAGATTATGTCTTAACGGGACCGGCAGATATTAGTTTTTACCAACTCTGCAAAGATATTATCAATGAAACACCACCCGATAAAAAAGTGCTTAACTCTAAACCTGTTCCGTTAGCAGAAATAGCATTGCCGTATGAGTATTATACCGATGAAGATTTAAAGCATCGGCTGCTATATGTGGAAGCGTCTCGCGGTTGCCCGTTTAAATGTGAATTTTGTTTATCGTCTTTAGATAAATCGTCCACGCCATTTGAGTTGACCACCTTTCTTGAGCAAATGGAAATCCTCTATCAACGGGGCGCCAGAAACTTTAAATTTATCGATAGAACTTTTAATCTAAACATAAATACCACCATGCAAATTATGCAGTTCTTCTTAGACAAAATGACTGACGACCTTTATCTTCACTTTGAAGTAGTACCTGATCACCTGCCTAGAAAGCTAAAAGAGTTGTTAGCGCAGTTTCCTGAGGGCAGTTTACAGTTTGAAATCGGCATACAAACCTTTAACACTGAAGTTCAAAAGAATATCAGCCGTAAGCAAAATAATGCTAAATCAAAAGAAAACTTACTGTGGTTACGAGATAATACCTCGGCACATATTCATGCTGATCTTATCTTTGGCTTACCAGGAGAAACCTTCGACACCTTTAAAGATAGCTTCAACCAACTTTATCATTGTCGTCCACATGAAATTCAAATGGGTATTCTCAAACGGTTGAAAGGTAGCCCCATAATAAGGCATACAGAAGCATTCGATTTACGTTTTAACCCACTGCCTCCCTTTAATATATTAAGCACAGATAGGGTGAGCTTTAGCACAATGCAACGCATTAACCGTTTTGCGCGCTATTGGGACATGATCGGTAACTCAGGCCGTTTTAAATACGCTTTACCCCATATATTGTCAGACGAACCGTTTGATGACTTTATGGCGATCACCGAATGGATCTATAACAAAACAGGGCAAATCCATAAAATTAGTTTGAAGAAATTATTCGAGCTAATTTCGCAATCCGTGGAAGCATTGTTTCCGGAAAAGCATCAGCTTGTTATTGAAAAAATTGAATTAGACTACGAGGCAACGAAATTAAAAAGTCTCTTTAACGGCCTCAATCTTTATGCGGCTGATCAGACTCAATCAATCACTAAAAACAAGTCATTAAAACGACAACAGCAGCATATGAGCTAATACCACGGTATTAACAGCAGTAAGCGGTATTTATCACGCTAATAATCTCTATTAGCGTTAATCTTTTTGTTGTGAAGAAATTATCGCCTGTTGTATTTGTAATAACCTATCTTGCCCAAATACCGTGGTATTTTCAAAAGTAAAACTAGGCACTCCCCATTTATTATGTTGATATAAGCAAAGCAAGTTGCTTTGAGCCCAAATTTTCCAGTTGTCATCGTTGAGGTATTGTTTAGCTTCAAACCAATTAAGCCCCGATTGTTCAACAATAAGCTTTAATCCTGCATCAGTTTCAGAACATATTCCTTTTGACCAAACGGCTTGTGCGTAGGTTAATAAAAATTCAATGCCTAATTGGTTAACACTAGCGTATTCAAACAGGGCATAGCAACGCTCTACGCCTTTTCCTAACGGGTCGGCTACTTTGCCAAAGGGAATACTAAGGGCTGATGCTTCACGCTTTACGTCATGTAAAATGTACATACGTTTGCTTTTGGGTACCATCATACGTCGCATCACCATAGGTAGTATTGGTTTTACCACTAGGGGAACTTGAAAGTGAGCCGCTAAACGTTTTGCCCGTAACAAGCCAATATATGAATATGGGCTGCGTATTGACCAATACATAATTAAAGGCGATTTTTCATCATTGGTAACTGGTAATGCATTGTCTGATTGATGAATTTTATGGGTTTGGTCAAAAAGAACATTTTGACCAGCCGACAGGTGTAAATTATTTAAGCGCCTTTCTAAATACTGTAAACGGTCAACTCCCCAATACCACTCACCACCATAATTGAGCATAGCTGATTGATAATGCCCATGCTGCTTTAACATTGTTTCGTTACTGCTTAAATGTTGCTGATAACATTCGCTATGATTTTGTATTACGGTGTCAATCAAAGAGGCTAACGCATTTTTGTCTCCTTGCCAGTAGCTTGAAAATATTTCGAGTGCTTGGGGTAAATATCCCGGTTGTAATTCATTGTGAAGTAGCTGAGCTGTTGCCGTTAAAATTTGGTGCTCGCTGATTTCAGGCGGCTTTGCTGGAAAACTTAGCTGGTAAAGCTCTGCTAGAAATACACTGTCTTGAAATGCATTGTCTGCCCATAATTCGGGTGCGGGAAACATTGCTGTTTGCTTGTTAAGTACAGTCCTGAAGTCAAATTCTATTTGATATCTGTGCTGTAACTCAGTGAGAGTTTGCAGTAGCAAATAGCTGTAAGGGTCATCTATAGCAAGGTAAACCGTTACTTGATGATTTAAGTTGTTTTTAATACGTTTTCTATTAGCGTACTTACGTTTTGACTCGACTAGAAAATCACTAAGCAGTGCTTGAATAAGATAAGGTTTTATCAGGTTTATCATAATTTAAGTTCACTTAGTTGTTTTTTATAAAGTTTACACAGAACTGAATACAAGGTGATCGAAGTTGAGCATGACATTTTATAGCTCGGCCTACAACAAGTGATGAGTTATTTAATGCCAGTCTGCTGTGTAAAGCGTTACATAATCTTTTGCTCTCCTTATGAATACTTGTTTAACTCGTGAACTAAATATCTATTCACAGCGTATTAAACTCTAAGTAAAAGCATTTAAATGTATTTTGTCATCATACCTTGCTTGTTATTTCTTCATTAAAGAAGTAAGTTATTGAATGTAAGTGATTTTAAGTCGAGTTGTATATCGACATCAAAAAAAATACATATTTAAAATTTATTTATTGTTTTTTTTGATAATACTTTTTATTTCATCTGCTTCTACTACTATAAAGTGATGATATATAAAAATAATAAGTAAAATTAAGGAACTAAATGGAATGAAAGCTACTTTTAACTTGTTAAATAATACCACCGCATTAACCCAACTCTCGTTTTCTTCTGTATTTATCAATTTGTTATCGTTAGCGCTCCCTTTTACTATGCTGCAAATCTACGATCGAATTCTGCCTAATCAGAGTTATGGTACTGCCTCTGTGCTTGTTATTGGAGTGACCATTGCGATATTACTTGAGTTGTTTCTTCGCTATGCAAGAAGCTGGGTGCTTGCCTCTTCTGCAGCTAACTTCGAATTACAAACCACAATAAATGTCGTGAATAAGGTAATGGAAGCTGACCACCAGCCTTTAGATAAAATGGGTAGCGGTAGTTTATTCAATAGTTTGTCTGGTATTGCAACAATGCGAGATTTATATTCAGGCCAAGCAGCAGTAGCTTTGATGGACTTTCCTTTTGTGTTAATTTTTCTCGGTTTAGTGGCCTATATTGGTGGACCTTTGGTGTTCATTCCCATAGTCGTCTGGTGTGTTGTTATTTCACTGGTGTTACTGATAAGTAAAAACCTCTCAAAAGTAACAAATGAATTGTCGACAACAGACAGCCAGCGCTCGTCAATCTTACTTCATGTATTATCAGGTCTTACGACAGTAAAAGCGTTAGCATTAGAGCAACAGTTATCGCGAGAATATCGTGAGTTAAATTTTAAACGCTTAGCAGAGCAAGAAAAAATAGATTGGTTGTCAGCCAAATTACAAGAATTAATTCAAGGTGCTTCACAAGCAACAACATTGATTTTAGTGTTACTAGGGTGCCTATCAGTACTAAATGGTGATTTGACTACAGGCGGCTTAGCTGCCTGTTCAATTTTAGCTGGTAGGGCTGTAGCGCCGCTGAGTGCTATAGTCAGTCTTCGTTCTCGTATTGCGACGGCAAAGGTTGCAATGGCTAATGTTGATGAATTATTAGCACTTCCCAAAGAAGCATTTACCAGTGCCAAAATTTATAATGAAAAACTACCATTAGGTCCTATACAGTTTAAGGCGGTTAACTTTGAACACATGGGGGCAAAATTAACTCAATTGTCATTAACTATCCAAGCCGGCCAACTTTGTACCATTCAATCAAATCCACTAACGCATGCAAGTGCAGTTCTGCAAACACTAGGCTTATTTAAGCATATAAATGGTGGCAGTATTTCTATTGATGGGGTAGAGATAGCCGAACATGCGGCAAATGAATTTCGGCAATCGGTTTTGTATGTTCCTCCTTGGCCAACGCTATTTGCCGGTAGTTTGTTAGAAAATATGACCATGTTCCAGCCGCAATACGAAAGCTTAGCAATGCAATACGCTAATATTTTGGGCTTAACAAATACCATTGCACAATTACCCGCAGGTTATGCAACACAAGTAACAGAAGACAATAACAAAATGATTGGTAAAGGCGCTATAAAGTTAATGGCAATAATACGCGCCATTGTGCAAAGTCCGTCTATTTTGTTGCTAGATGAACCTATGGTAGCCCTTGATTCAGACTCCCAAGCAAGATTGTTAACCTTACTTCGCTCCTTAAAAGGTGAGGTGACTATGTTAGCGGTTTCCTACTTCGATGAATTAACAGAAATAAGCGATGTCACCATGACCCTGACAAATGAGAAAGGGAAAAATACTGACTTGTCTGTAAAAGGAGGGTCAACTCATGAATAATCATAATGACCTGAAGCTTGCCTTAATCGCACTATTTCAACAGTTAGGTTTACACTCTCAAGCAAATAGCATTTCTGTAGACATGCGGCTAGATCAATTAGATACCACTGAACTCTTAGATGTTTTAAGAAAATACAGCATTAATTTCCATGTTCGACCGATGAACAAAAAGGATATAGACCATACGTTATTACCTTTTTTGGTTATTCCGCAAGAGAATGAGGCCTTTGTTTCTCGACGTAAAAACAATCAATATGAGCAGTTAACTGGTGAACAGTCTTGGCAAAGGGTCTCTTTTAGAGAGGATTTTGAGCAAGCAAAAGTCATTATTATTGAAAACCTGCCAACGAAGAAGTCTTCAAGCAAAACATTTTCTCAACATTTATCAAAACAAAAGAAATGGTATAAACCGGTATTTTGGCTAAGTTTGTTATCAAGTTTAACGGGATTAGCGGTGCCTTTATTTACTATGTCTGTTTATGACAGAGTTATTGGTGGACAAGCTCCTGATGTACTACCCCAAATAGCCTTGGGCGCATTTATCGCCTTGGCTATATTAATTGGTAGTCGGCTCATTCGAGCCAAAATAGTGGCCAGTGCCAGTAATAAATTTGCTCGTGACTTATCAGATATAACTTTCAGTCGACTGTTAAGAATGCCATTGATGGTATTGTCTCGCGTTGGTTTGTCTAACCACATCGCAAGAATGAGAAATGCGGAAAAAGTAAGAGGAATGGTGTCAGGACCCGGTGGTGCAGGGTTAATCGATTTACCTTTCACCATTATTGCTTTTGCAACTATTGCCTTTTTAAGTGGCTGGTTAGTTTTAGTACCTATTATTATGTTGTTTGTATATTACTTAGTAATGAAGTTACTAAATCGCTATACCGCACGGGTGGTGCCTACCATAAACAGTGAATATCAAAACTCTATTAATGAGTTATCTAAAAATGTATTGCAACTAAAAGCGAGTGGTCAAACTGAAGCACGTAGAGTTGAGTTTTTTAGACAATGTCGAGAGTCTTGTCGACAAAACTTCCTTTTCGCAAAACGTAATGGATTAAAAACTGCCACAGCGCATGCGTTGAGCATGCTAACTGCTTTAGCGACTGTATTTACTGGAATTTTCTTAGTATTAAATCAAAGCATTACTGCTGGCGCTTTAATCGCCTGTGTCATGTTAATTTGGCGAATTACTGGGCCAGCTCAATTAGCCTTTTCATCAGGGCAGAAATTCACCATGATGAGTGGTGCTATTCAACAATTCGATCGGTTTATGGGAGCAAGCCCGGAACAAAATGAATACCGATTAGAACAACCCGACCGAGAAACTCCACCTACGATTAAAATAAATCAAATAACTTTGAGATACAGTGCCAATCAAGAACCCGTGTTATCAGGTGTCTCAGCTGATATTGAGTCAGGTGATTGTGTCGCAGTGATCGGCCCTAATGCGTGCGGTAAAACATCATTATTACTGTCTTTACTTGGTGTGGTTGAGCCACAGGCTGGTTACATTATGGTGAACAATAAAAACTTAAAACAATACGATGCTGAAACCTTTAGAGAGTACGCAGGCTATTGTCCTGCAGAGCCTGATTTATTTCCTGGTACATTAGCTGATAATTTGCGCATTGCTAAACCTAAGGCTACAGATGAAGAATTAATTGCGGCATTAAAGCAAGCAGGCGGTGAATCATTATTTATTGCGCTCAATTCAAATTTGAATGTCATGTTAGAAAATAACGCATCAAACATGCTTTCCGCTGTAGAAGGGAGTTACATCAATTTAGCCAGAGCATTTCTTAAAAAGTCTAACTTTATTATTTTAGATGAACCCTTAGCGAACAGAAACCCGCAAGCGAGAGCTGCATTTAGTAAGACTGTTTTAGCTTTAAAGGGCAAAGCGACCATTGTTTTTAGTAGTCATGATCCGGAGTTAATAAAACTCGCAGATAAAGTGATTGTTCTAGATAAAGGTAGTGTTGTATATGCAGGACCAATTCCCGAAAAGAATTCACAAGAAATGGAGACATCAAATCATGAATAATCGTCAACTTGCTAACCGTCAATGGCCTGAACATGAATTTTCTGATGCAATTGAAGCTCCTATAGAGAGAAAAGTAATTAGGAATATTACTTATATGATTTTAGGCTCAATATTTTGTTTATTAGTCTGGTCAATTTTTTCCAAAGTTGAGGAAATAGCCAAAGCACAAGGTCAGGTTGTTCCTCTTGGACACCGTCAAGTAATTCAAAGTCAACTGGGTGGAACGATTAACGCAATTGTTGTAGAAGAAGGTGATGTGGTTAAAAAAGGCGATGTTTTAGTTAACTTTGTTGCTATTAATAGTCAATCGGCTAAAGAAGAGCTGGCGAGTAAATATGCTAATTTGATGATGAAAAAAGAAAGATTGTCGGCTTTTAAAGAGAGACGTGAGGCAGATTTTAATGATTATAACGAGATATATCCAAGATTAGCACTTCAACAACGCCAAGCATTAGGCAGCATGAATAGTGAGCTTGTTGCTATTGAGTCATTATCAAAATCTGATGTGGCTAAATCTCAAGCAGAATACAATGCGGTAGAGAAAGAAATACCAGCACTAAAAGATCAAATTATTGCCTCTGAAAAAACATTAACAATGATGACCACCCTTGCTAAAACGGGTGGTATCTCGCAGTTAAAGCTTTTAGAAACCAAACAAAAATTAGATTCATACCAACGTGAATTAAGTGTTTTAGAAGGCAAAGAACAAGTGCTGTCTAAAAATATGTCTAATTTAAATGAGCAACTTAATAATAAGAAAGCGTCTCTCTTAAAACTTGTAGGTGAAACATTAACAGAAACACAAGGTGAAATTCTTGCGATTGAAGCAAGACAAAGATCATCAGATTCAGATGTTTCGCAAAGCACAGTGGTTGCGCCTGTTAATGGCATTATTCAATCAATTCCTAGTAGCAGTGTTGGTAGTGTTATCCCTCCAGGGGGCACAGTTGCGGTGATTGTACCCGTTACAGAAAAGGCTTTGCTGGAAGCGAAATTATCGCCAAGAGATATTGGTTTTGTTTCTATCGGTCAAAAGGCCAGAATTAAAGTAGATGCCTTTGACTACAGTAGATATGGCGCTTTGGACGGCATAGTTAAAAAAATATCACCGAGTACAGACGCTGACGAAAGAGGTGGTGTTTTTTATAAGGTGCAAATTGCCATTGATAAACCCTATTTTGGCAAAAATCCTGGTGACTTAGAGTTAATTCCAGGCATGACAGGTGAGGCTGATATTGTTACGGGTGATAAAACAATATTTCAATATTTATGGAAACCAGTATTTACTAACGTAACTAGTGCTTTTGGTGAAAGATAAGAGGCTTTACTATGACAAACGATAAAGATAAATCAGATCCAAAAAATGAAGTTGGTAAAGACGAAACTAAAAAAGCGAATGACTTAAAACTATCTCAAGAAAAAGCACTTAAAACGGATAAAGACGTAGAGTGTTTAAAAGCGAAAGAGTTTAAAAGCACATCAAGCTATCAAGGTGCTTCAAATTCAGATTTAGTTGCAGACAAGTCATCAATACTGATTGCAGAGAATCAAAAAAACTCAGAAGAAAATGCAAGCCCCGAAGAAACTATTGATGACTCTGATTTAGTAGCGAGCAATTCAGAACAGAGCAGCTTAATCGATGATACAAGTAAATCTTTAAATGAAAACATCAGCGATTCGGTTACTAACCAAAATGAAACGTCAGAGCAAGTAGAGGGTAATGCAAAAACACCTCAATTGACTAGAATAGGCAAAGGAGGGGGAGTAACAACACCAGAAGGTGCAACCGTTCATTTTTCCAGTGAATATAATGTGGATCCGCAAGTTGGTAATGAGATTACAGCGAACAATAATTCTATAAATGCTGTAAAAGAATCTCCAAATCAAGTACCGCAGCTAAATCAAACAATAACGCCAGAAACGCTAGCCAATGCGTCTGAACAGTTAACGGATAAAGCTAAAACAGGTGGTTACACACAACCGTTATCAAAGGAAATCCCGCCAATAGCTGCAGTGCAATCTCCTGAGATAATCCAACAAAAAATACCTGAGCCTTTACACCAAGAGGTACCGCTATCAGCGGTTATTAAACTTAATGAAATAACGCTAGATAACACCATCAATAATGCGGAGTCTTCAGCGTTAGTTCAAATAACAGGTACGGTAAGCGGAGACGTAAAAGACCATGATTTAGTGACGTTAACCATTGGTAATCAAGTCTTCAACGGTGTGGTAGTTAATGGTAACTTTCAAATAGCAGTATCGGGTTCTTCATTATTAAGTGTAGATAAAGTTATTGCAGAGTTAACCGTAAATAATGCAGAAGGGCATTCTTTAACGGTATCGACAGAGCAGCATTATCTCGTGGATACCTCGATATTTGCTAAGGATGATCAAAGCACAGCCCATGAAGGCCAAGGGGCTTTGGCTACCTCAGGTAATGTGTTGGCTAATGATGACCAAGATAACACTCATGTCACAACTGCAGATTTTATTGGTCGTTTTGGTGTATATCACTTTAAGGCCGATGGTAGTTATACTTACGAATTAGATAATACAAAAGTACAAAGTTTTAGTGCAGGTGAACATCACCAAGACTTTGCCTACTACGAAATTAAAGATAATGTTGGTAATACAACAACCGCTAAACTAACTATATTAATTGAAGGTACTGATGATAAGGCAGTTATTGCGGGTACCGCGACAGCAAATTTAACAGAAGATAAAGATGTTCATGCAGAACAACTCCGCGTTGATGGCGCACTTACTGTCACTGACGTTGATGCAGGTGAAAATCAATTTTCAGCTGAATCGTTACAAGGCCAGTTCGGTACTTTATCGATTAATAATTTAGGTCATTGGACGTATACGGCGGATAATTCACAGCCGACTATTCAAGGTTTAAAAACAGGTGAGTCAGTTACTGATACGGTATTAGTTCACTCGGTGGACGGCACTGCACAACATGTATCAGTCACGATTAACGGCACGGATGATAAAGCCATTATTGGCGGTACTTCAACAGCACAACTGACCGAAGATAAAGACGTTCATGCAGGCGAGCTGCGTGTTCATGGAGCACTGACTGTAACTGATCTTGATAATGGTCAGGCACAATTTAGTGCTGAGTCTTTGCAAGGTCAATTCGGTACCTTATCCATTAACAATCTTGGCCACTGGACGTATACCGCCAGCAACGCTAGCGCACAAATTCAGGGCTTAAAAACAGGTGAGTCAGTTACTGATACAGTATTAGTTAATTCCGTAGATGGCACACAGCAAAAAGTCACCGTCACCATTAATGGTGCGGATGATAAGGCTGTTATTGCTGGTACTTCAACGGCGAACTTAACCGAAGATAAAGACGTTTACTCAGGACAACTTCGCGTTGATGGCGCATTAACCGTCACCGATGTGGACAATGCTCAAGCGCAATTCCAAGCAGAAAACCTACAAGGTCAATTTGGTACTCTAAGCATCAATAATTTAGGCCATTGGACCTACACAGCGGATAATTCACAGCCTAATATTCAAGAGCTAAAAAACGGTGAGTCGTTGACTGATACGCTATTGGTTCATTCCGTTGATGGCACTTCGCAACAAGTGACAGTAACTATAAACGGTACGGATGATAAGGCTATTATTGGTGGCGTTGATACTGGATCTATTAGTGAGAATTCAGCAGGGATAAATATGTCCCCTGACTATGCTCAATCTGGTATGGCGACGTTAGGAAATCGAGTATTGTCGGCTGATGGCCAGCTCACAATAACCGACCTCGATAAAAATGAATCAGAGTTTGGCGATAGTCATCCCAGTGGTTACAACTATCACGGCAACTATGGCGATTTAATTTTAAACAAAGACGGCAGTTGGCATTATCATGCAGACTTTGGTCATGTCAGCCATATTGGTGGTAGACCAACATCACGCGGCACAGCCATAGATGAACTTGGCGAGGGTGAAGAGCTAAAAGATACGATTACCATTCACAGTAAAGATGGCACTCCACATGATATTGTAATAAGTATCCATGGCAGTAATGACAGGCCCTATTGTTCGTCTGAGGTGGTGCTACAAAGTGGCAGCGAAGATACACGTCAAACCCTGACTACCGCACAGCTGCTTACTAATACCGTCGATGTTGATAAAAACGATGCCGGATTACTGGCTATTGAAAATCTGCATGCCGATCATGGCTCTATTTTAAATAATACCGATGGCACCTTTACCTTTACACCAGAAAAAGACTACAACGGTCAGGTTCACTTTACCTATGATGTCAAAGATGCCCACGGCGGAGTAACACATACAAGTGCGATTACAACGCTTACAGCAGTTCAAGACAATGCAATGATCAGTGGCGTCGACACTGGCAGTGTGACTGAAAATACTGCAGGTAAAGATATGTCGCCCGATCAGGCTCATGTTGGTATGAGCCATTTAACGGGTGCAATGTTATACGCTGATGGTAAGTTGAATATATCTGATCCCGATACCGGGGAAAATAAATTTGATACCAATCAAGGTGGTGGTCAGGGATATGGGTATACCTACCACGGCAGCTACGGCCGACTTATATTAAACGCGGATGGTGGATGGCACTATAACGTTAATGCAGGAAACCAGCATAACGGCGTGATGTCTGGTACGGTGGGCACAGCCATAGATGAACTTGGCGAGGGTGACGAGCTAAAAGATACGATTACCATTCACAGTAAAGATGGCACTCCACATGATATTGTAATAACTATCCATGGCAGTAATGACCGTCCTTATTGCTCGTCAGAAGTACAGCTAAATACTGGAACGGAAGATACTCGTCAGACGATTACCGTAGCGCAGTTACTTAGCAATACCGTTGATGTGGATAGCAATGATATCGGCTTACTCACGATTGAAAATCTACACCCCGATCATGGCTCTATTGCCATTAACTCCAATGGCAGTTTCAGTTTCACCCCTGAAAAAGACTACAACGGCCAAGTGCATTTCACCTATGACGTGAAAGATGGCCATGGCGGTGTCACACATACTAGCGCATCTAGCACTCTTTCTGCGGTCAATGATAATCCAGATAACATACCTGTCATCGATTCTGTAACCGAAGATACTGATAGCCACCATGCAATTAACTTACTCGGGGGTGCCACCGATGTTGATGGCGATGCGTTATCTATTAGCCAGATACAGGCTTCATTTGAAGGCAGTAGCGGAGCACTACCGCAAGGTGTAACTGTAGCCAGCGATGGCCATTCGCTTATCATTGATAGTCATGCCCAAGTATTTCAGCATCTCGGCGTTGGTGAGAAAGCCGATATAGTGGTGCATTACATGATTGAAGATAATCATGGGGGGCAAACGCCCGCTGTCGCTACCATTACTATGGTCGGCGCAGATGATAAAGCCACACTGGCTGCGAACGTTATTCAGATGACTGAAACACAAGCGCTTGATAGCGCGCAACACGGCTATGGTGGCAAGTTACAGTTAGTGGACCCCGACACTGGTGACAACACCCAGTTTGTATTTAGTGGGCAATATATAGGACAAGGGTATGCCCCAGGTAATCTAACTATTTGGCCTGATGGCTCATACCAATTTAGATTACAAGGCGCATTAAACCGTCATGCTGATGATCTCGTCGCGGGCTTGCACGCTGGCGAGTCACAACAATTTCCTTATGAGATAAAAACCAGTGACGGTCAAACACTGACCATTATGGTCAAAGTGACCGGTGAAGATAGCAATGCGCAAATCCATGTGGCGATGCCCAATATGTTACCTGCCTCGCAACAAGTCACTGAAGAACATTTTGTGCCTGCCAGTGCAACTAACCTCTATGCCAGCGGACGGTTACAGGTGGTTGATCCAGACCACGACCAATCTTATCTGCAAGCTGAAACTATCAACACCGCACACCACGGCCAGTTCAGCATTCATGCTAATGGAAGCTGGAACTACACCATAGATAATTCCATCGATGAGGTGCAACATTTAGGTGCTGGCGAATCATTCACAGAGACCCACACTGTCCATTCTCTCGATGGCACCGCCAGTCAATTACTTAGTGTCACAGTTCACGGCACCAACGATGCACCAGTGGTTTCTGCTGCCGTTAAACTTGCCCCCACCATTGAAGATACTGATGTTCAAATAAGTAAATCTGAGCTACTGGCTAATACGACAGATGTTGATCATAACGATATCGGTCAATTGGATGTTGCCAATTTAGTGGCTGATCATGGAACGGTTATTGATAATAAAGATGGAACATTCAGCTTCGTGCCGGAAAAAGACTATAACGGTGCCGTGCAATTTAACTATGACATCAAAGACGCGCATGGTGGCATCACCCATACCCAAGCTGGACTAACCTTAACAGCCTCACAAGATGCCGCAACATTTAGCGGTGATAGTACTGGCGATGTACATGAAGGGCATAGTTTTACTGCTGTCGATGGAACAGTCACTAATGGTTCAGTGGGGGATCGCTCGCCCGATCATCAACATGGCAATATTGGCAAACTGTGGAATGACGACATTCACACCAAAGGCCACCTCAATATCAACGATGCCGATAGCGGTGAAGCCCACGCTCAAACAGGTGTTTATCACGGAAGTTATGGTCAGGTCATATTACAAACCAATGGCGATTGGAGCTATTACGCTTCAATAGGCCAAGATTCAACGGGCAGAACAATTGATAAACTCGGTCAAGGGCAAAGCTTAACTGATACTGTCACAATCACGTCAGCGGACGGCACAACTCATGACATTGTAATCACTATCCATGGCGATAATGACCGTCCCTACTGCTCGTCAGAAGTACAGCTAAATGCTGGAACTGAAGATACTCGCCAAACGATTACCGTGGCACAATTACTTACCAATACTGTTGATGTTGATAACAATGATATCGGCTTACTCACGATTGAAAATCTACAGCCCGATCATGGCTCTATTGCCATTAATTCCGATGGCAGTTTCAGCTTTACCCCAGAAAAAGACTACAACGGCCAAGTGCATTTCAGCTATGACGTGAAAGATGCTCATGGCGGCGTCACTCATACAGGTGCTACAACCACCCTTGCAGCAGTAGGTGATGCAGCTACATTCAGCCATACTGACAGCGGCGCGATTAAAGAAGATCGACACGTTGAAGGAGATGCAGACCAGAGTGTGGCAGTGTCTGGTGTACTCAATGTCACTGACCCTGATGCTAATGAGAGCGAGTTTGTTGCAAGCAGAAATGTACATGCCATTAGCGATCCTTTGCATGGTCATTTAAGTATCGGCCGTGCGGGTGATTGGACTTACTCGGTACCTAATGCCAACTTAAATCATCTTGCTGAAGGTGAAACAGTTCAAGTCACTTATCAGGTGCGCTCAAGAGGCGGCGATACTCATAATATTACTGTCGATGTGGTCGGTACTAACGATACTCCAGCCATTAGTGTTCACACACTGGCTCACGGAACTGAAGATATCAGCTATCAAATGCAGGCCAACCAGTTTGGTTTCACTGATGTCGATAACAAAGATACGCTACATTCAGTTTCCATAACGGACTTACCCGATCCGTTACAAGGTAAATTTATGCTGGATGGCCACGCTATTAGCGCCAATCAGGTGATTGCTGCAGGCGATATAAGCAAACTACAATTTGTGCCAGCACATAACTTTAATGGAGATGTGGATTTTTCTTACACCGTTAATGACGGCCATGTAGATTCAGCCAAAGCAAGCAACACGCTGCACATTAACCCAGTCAATGATGCAGCTACCATTGATGGACAGACGCAATCAAACACTAGCGCTTCAATTACGGAAGATTCGGCCACCAGCGTAATATCAGGCCAGTTGACCTTGGTCGATCTCGATGCTGGCGAAGATAAATTTGCTAGTAATACTCAAATATCCGGTCAATATGGTCAGCTCACAGTCGATCAAGATGGCAGTTGGCATTATGCGCTTAATAACGCCTCGCCCCTAGTTAATATGTTGAACGCTGGGCAGCAATTAACAGACACAATAGCGGTGACTTCGCCCGATGGTACTGCTAGCCAAACCATAGCAATTACCATAAATGGCCACAGCGATACCCCAAGTTTACAACTGCAAGAAGCAGGAGCGACGCAAGGCCTAGATCTCTTCGCTGGTATTCAAGGTAACGGTATTAATCAGCTGCAATACTCTAACGATGGCGTCAATTTTAGCAGTCAAATTCCAGCTGGATTTAGCCTTGGCGCAGACGGACATACTTTGGAGGTTGACCCTGCCAATGCAGCGTACGACCACCTTGCTAATGGTGCTCAACACAAGATTTGGGTCAACTACCAGCTGCAAGAAGGCGCAGGCAGCTCAACGCATCAATCAAGTCAGCAAGCTGAAGTGGTTATAGTCGGAACCAGTGATAAACCCTTAATCCATTCCTTTGATGCCAATTCAGCACAATTTAGTGGACCGGTAACGGGTAACTTACTGCAAGGTGCTACTGACGTGGATGACGGTGCGCAATTAGTATTACAAGATCTACAGTTTAAAGATCCAACGACTCACCACTATGTGACCGTTCACTCTGGGCAAGATGCCAACATCAAAGGTGTTGGTCATATCACTATTGCCAGTAATGGTGACTATACCTTTATACCTGATCCAAGCTTTAGTGGCGATGCGCCTGGGTTTATCTATCGTGTTGTTGATACCCATGGCGACTATCAAGACAATAGCCAAAATATGCTAGATATCCATATCAATGCCAACCACCAGCCAAGGGTACAAACATTCACAGCCAGCACTGCAGAAGATACTGACTTTCAATTTACTTCGGCAAGTTTTGGCTATCAAGATAGCGATAGTGATGCATTTGACCATTTAAGCATTAATCAGCTCCCCGATCCGACTACTGGCTCATTGTGGCTAAATGGTCATGCAGTAACACAAGGGCAAGCCATTAGCGCTAATGATATTGATAAGCTAATTTTCAAGCCAGCGGCAAATTTTAATGGTAACGCGCATTTTAGCTACGTTGCCAGCGATGGCCATCAAGACTCAGCAGCCCATACTGCGGTGCTAGCGGTGACTGCAGTCAATGACCAGCCGCTCCTTAGCATCAATCAAACCAGCCACACTCAAGGCCATTTAGTGGCGACTGACGTAGATACAGGCGATACGTTAAGCTTCTCAGCACCGCAGCTAACAGGTCAGTTTGGCAGCCTGTCTATTGACCCTGACAGCGGCGCCTATATCTATACCCAAAACAACTCTGTCGCGCAGATGAACTATAATCCTGCGACTGCAACCTATAGCGGTGTTGATGTTTTTGAAGTACAAGTAAGCGACAACCATGGCGGTGTTGCGAGCAAATATATCAGCTTTAGTGCTGAGGCTACTTTGAGCGGTACTACAGCTGGTACTCTTGTCATCAGTAGCAGTGTTCCTAACCAACCTTTAGTCAGCAACACCTTACCTACAGGACACAGTGTGGCAACACCAGCCACTAACCATGCCAGTATTGACCTCAGCACCGGTAGCGACTCAGGTAGTGCTAATAATGATGACTTAACCAATGACACCACACCAACCATCAACGGGCACACTGATATTCCGTTCTCAAAGATCACGATTTATGACGGTAATACACCTGTTGGTCATGCGCTATCTAGTGCTAGCGGTGACTTTAGTGCAACGCTTTCAAGCTTAACTGACGGACTTCATACTCTGTCAGCCAAAGCCTTAGCACCGTCATCAGTATTACCTGCAGTATCATCAGCACTTGATATTCAAGTTGATACTCAAGCCAGCGCAACTATCAAGCTAGATCCCATTACTAGCGATAATATTATTAACGCTCAAGAAAGCGCGAGTGATATCAGCATTACAGGTCAAGTTAGTGGCGTTGTGAATCAAGGTGATAGTGTCAGTTTAGTCGTCGGGCAGCATAGCTATAGCGCAACAGTAGATTCAAGTGGGCATTTTAGCGTTAACATCTCGGGTACTGAATTGGCGTCAAATTCATTGATAGCGGCTAGCGTTGTAACCACCGACAGCGCAGGCAATTCGGTTAGTGCTTCACAAGTGATGCACTATAGCACTGATACGCAAGTTGGCATGCCAACCATTTCCTTTGAAAACCCCGGAAGTGATAACGCCTATAGTAAAGCTGAAATTGCACAAGGTCATGCAGGTACAGTTACCGCAACGGTGCATGCTGCAGTTGATGCTCAAGTTGGCGAACACCTTAGTGTTAATGGCGTCGACCATATTCTCGATGCAAACAGTTTAGTTAACGGTATTGATCTTGAAGTCGCGCCTAATTCAATTGTAAAAGCTATCATGACAGATGAGCATGGCAATGTTAGCTCTGCGCTAAATATTGCTGCAAGTGCTAAACCTGAGCCGATAGTTGTAACTGCACCACCTGGTAGTCATCATATCGGTGCTTCTCTTGGCATACCGACATTAATACCAACACAAACTCCAGTTCCAGTTGCTGAACAGGGATGGAAAATATTGGTTAATGGTCATTATGAGACAAGCTACACCAGCCAGTGGGGGAGTTTATCGATAAACCCCAAAACTGGTCAATTGAACTACCAAGAACATGCTAATACTCATACGGGCCCGCATGGTTCGTCGTCAACCGTTGGCGTGCATGAGGATAAGTTCGAGGTTGCTCTTCAGGGGTCACATCACGATGATGTCATTATGCATGTTCAGGTGAATATTTTGAGTCGTGGACCAGGGCACAGTGGTAAACTCACTCTAGGATCAGAAGTACTGGATATGACAGTGACTCCAACCTTTAATCATCCAGCACCACCGCCTCCACCTCCAGCAGCGGATGCGCATGACGTACCCCAAAGTGACTCTATAGATGATATCAATCTGGATCTTGATGCTCTAGTCATTGCTGAAAATGCTGATTCTGATGCGACGTCCCATGCTGAGTCTGAAGAATCAACGACAACGAGGGTAGCAGATCTTGCGCAAGTTGATCCAGTAGTAGGTGCGTCACCAGTATCACCAATGACATTAAGCACAGGGGTAACAATTGCCCCTATCGATCACTACTTGCAAATGGTTGGAATTAGTCATCAAGATATTATACCTAATGATACAGGAACAATTTTTAATAATTTACCCAATATGCAAGTGTTGAGCAGTAATGAAGCTGATGCAGATATGGTAGAGACTACTCAAGTTGATGCTTTTGATAGCCCACTTGATGATGAGAAGCAGCCACAAGATCATGTTTTAATAGATGACCAGCAGAATATACAAGGTTTGAATGAACCATTAATAGATCACGATGATGACAGTTTACACCAAGCGTTAAACGATATGCATTCGCAATTTTAGTGAGGTTCAATATGAAAGTAGCTAACATCTCTATAATGCTGGTAACGATAAGTCTAGCATTCAACTTTAATGTAGAAGCTAAAAAGCTACATGAAATCGTTTATGGCAATGTCGCGTCAGTATTGGTAACCACTGCGGGTTCAAAAATATTAGAAGGCAGTATTATTGGTGGTGCACTTGGCTTAGCTATAGGAGATAGTGCGCTTCATACCCTTAACGGTGCAGCATTAGGGTTCGCTATTACCTCTATTCTGGAGGGCGATCGTCGAGTCTTTTTATATAGCATCGATGTCGATGGCATAGAGAAGAAAATTGCAATGCAAGAAGGCGGGATTGGTGAAGGGCGTTGCGTTGCAATAGAAACTCAAGAAAAACACACCAATATAAGAGCAGTGTCTTCAGTATTTTGCCAACACAGTGGTCATCAAGCTTTAACGTCAGCAGAAGTGCAAACGCAGCAACAATCTCAAGCAAATCAATGTAAAGAGGCTAGAGAGCGGGTGTTAATGGCGAAGAATGATAAAGACATAGACCATGCCCTTGTTAAAGTCCGTGCGTTATGCGAGTAACAAGTTTTGGTTTATTAATGAGATAACCAATAATAAATAATAATTTGGGAATGTTATGAAACATATCGTAAAACTAATCACCATCTGGCTATTTTCTCTCTTTTTATTCTCATGTTCTGGAACCATTAATTCCGTAGATGGAACAGGTAAAGGAGCAGGGCATGTTTATATAGTGTCTGAAGCCATTGCAAAACGGTTAATGATGGCCGCAATGAAATCACAATTTAATCCTAGTGATATTAAAGTGCTAGCTGCACCCAAGTTAGGTTTCAGTTCAATAGTACAATATGGTATTGATAAAGATACAGTTGAGCTAGTGGCGCTTAAAGCTAAAGGAATAAGTAAAAACGGTGAAAACGTAAATGGTTATGTTTTCTCTGCAGAACATCGTGGTACGGCACCTGCGGCAGGTATCCCGACAATAGATAGACTATTAGCACATATCGTAATAGACGCTGAGGCATTAGGTAGTACGGCAGAGTTTAGCCAGTTAATTAATTGAATAATAGGGTGTATAAATATATGTAGTAAACAAATTTGTATCACTCATACTGAATTGGTTTCTTAAGCGAAAAATTTTAAATCATTCAATACTGAATACACTAAGTACTATTGGTCTAACTCACTGGTGAGTGATAAACCACTGGGTATTACATTTACAACCTATCAATTACTTACTGATACAGGTGAAATAATAAAAGCTCTTATGGCAATATAGGGGCTTTTTTATAATCAAGCGTTTGGTTATCTCCTATATTGAAATTTAAAACTGTAATTTTACTAAAGAAGGTTATTTCAATATTGTTCAATATCTTATAGACAAAGTGTTTTATTGATGTAATCTAAAATAACTATTCAACTTAATAAGAATAAAAAATGCAAAGATTAAAAGAATCTCAAGAAGCACTGACTCTTATTTATAATGCTTACAATGAAGTCGCAACTAATCCTCTAGCGCCATTAGATATTGATGACGAAGAAAGTTTAAAGAAGTTACTTGATGCGGTGATGAATAGAGAATCGGTTTCACATATACAGAACAAAAAAACGTTAAAAGAAAGTACTGAACTGCGTAGCTCAATCGCCGATGTATTATTACTGCTTGATGGCTGCGATATTAAGGAAATTAAAGCGGCTATGAGAAAAGCAACAGCTGCCACGGCAGCAGCTACAGAAGCGGAAAAATAACACAGTAGATTTTATAGCTCAGTAAGCAAACCATCCATATTGAGCGCTAATTATCGATAAAGTAATGCGCGCTCAATGTTCAAAATGAATGATTCAGTGCAAGTCACGATTATGAATGTCCTTGTACTCATTAAAAAATGGGTGCTAGATCTTCTTGTTGGTTCATTGCCGCTTTAAAACCATCACGCGCCATTAGTCTTTTTAAATAATCGCGAGTATGTGGCCCGAAATTTTTATCGTTCTCTGTTTTGTGAGCGAGAAAGAGCGCATAACCAACACAAATATCCGCTATGGTAAATTTTCCAGCACAAAGATAATCGCTGGTCTCAAGTGCAACCTCAACGCTGTTCAACCGTGACGATAACCATTTTTTATAATCTTCAACGACTTGTGGTTGTAAACGCTCAGGTTTTTCATAACGGTCATATCTTAAGATTAAGGCTTGCGGGAAAGTGAAGGTCGTATCACTTCGATGAATCCAGTTAAGATAATCACCGTATTCTGGATGTTCAATGCTTAAGCCTATTTCACTCGTTCCATATTTATCAACTAAATACTGACAGATAGCAGCCGATTCTGTCATAACTAAATTCCTGTCGATGAAGGTCGGTACGGTACCTAAAGGATTAATGTTTAAATAACCCTCATGGTTATATCTTGGCGGAAACTCCATATTAATCAGTTCATAGTCAAGCTGCAATTCTTCGAGTGCCCATAACGGTCTGACAGAGCGAGAGTCGCGGCAGTGATATAATTTCATTTTAGTAAGCCCATGATAATTAGTGATTAAGACTGTAGCATAAACATCCTATTTTCGCTTAACTCCCTTCACCTCAAGTAAACACAACCTAATAATGGTTGATTTTTAGCTGATATCGCCACTGGTAAGGCGTTAGCTTACAGTTTCTTACGTTTCCCAGACACTTACTAAACAATAAAGCAGATCTGCTTGTTTGATAAGAAAGTATAATAGCGACACGCTTTATCAATCCACATAATAAATAGGTAGGCACATATGCCGATAAAATTGAAAAGTATTCTTGGGCTAAGTTTTTTACTTGTTGGAGGGTGTAGTCAGCTTCACCATGTTCATATCGGTAATATAGATCAGTCTCAAGGTACGTTAACGCCATTCACAATCAAGGTGAATGAATTTGGTTTTGATGCAGCTAGCGCTGCAGAGATAGGGTCTGAGGTGGCAAAATCATCTTCAACTAGCGAAGACTTAGAATTGGTCGCTTTTATTCTTGCCATAAGCAATTTTGGTCCTAAAACGGGTAACCCTGTATATAACGATGCTTATGCCGATGAAGTCCTTTCTGAGGTCATAAAGGCATGTCCAAGCAAAAAGTTAACCGGATTAACGTCGGTTCGCGAAGCAACCAATGTAGGCCCTGTCAGTGGCGAGGTTGTGCGCATCAACGGCTATTGCATTAATTCGATTCAGACTAACTAAATTTAGGAAAAAATCTCATGTTAAAGAACACAATATTATTTTCAGTACTTGCACTCTCACTCACTGGTTGCGTTGGTTTAAATACCGTCTCTATGACTCAAGTTCCAGCACAAAGAGATAATGTAATCACGACTAAGTCTTCAAGCTGGAACTTTATAGGTATTAACTTTAGCAATGCTTTTGTTGATGAAGCCATTGATAAACTTAAAGGTCAATGTCCAACAGGAAAAATTGAAGGGGTTTACACCAAGCATCAAACAACAGGTTATGTGCTTATGTTTAAAAGAGAAGTTATCGTTTCTGCTTACTGTAATGAGGTGTAGTAATGAAAAAGCTATTTATGTTACTTACCGTGGCGATGCTAAGTGCGTGCACTAGCAGTGTTCATATGTCACAAGTGGATGTTGGAAGTAATAGTGCTAACGACGTTGAAATTGGTAAAGTTATTGAGATTGAAAAATCTCAAAAAAATATATTAGGTTTTGTTTATGATACTAACTATGTTGATCAAGCATACAAAAACCTTTTACTTGAATGTCCTAACGGAACATCAATGGTTAACGTTGAATATTTAACCAATCATGGTTTCCTTAGCTGGACAGATAAAATCCGTATTAAAGCGGTTTGTCTTTAAACAAACCTTTGATAGAACGTATAAAAACCGCTACTGCAAAGTTAGCGGTTTTTTGTTTGTATACACTAGTTCATCGCGGGGGAAATGCTTTTTTCCTACTGATCATAATACGGAGTACACTGTCACCAATAACTAATAATACAGCAATACCGAAGAAACCATAACTCCATAGTTGCTCTGGGCTTATGAATTCATTTAATAAGAATATTGCGACCAACATCATTAATATGGGTTCACCATAATTTAACATACCAAATATAGTAAATTTTAACCGTGTCGATGCAGAAACAAAAAACAGCATGGCAACAGTGCCCAATAAACCTGAGCCTAATAACAATAATACTCCCCAGTCTAAAGAAGGCAAAAATGGCAATTGTTGCTGGTTCGCATAATACAGCAACCACAAAGCTATCGGGGTGACAAAAATATTCTCTGCAACAAAATTACTTGTGGTAGGTATTTTGCTTTTGCGGCGCAAGATAAAGTAGGGTGGATAAGCTAAACAAATAAGTAGAGTAACCCAAGAAAAAGAATGGTTTCTATAAAGCTCAACGCTCACTCCAATCAATGCAGCGACCACAGCGAGCCACAATAAAGGACTCAAGTTTTCTTTAAAATAAAAGCGGCCAGTTAAACTTATGGTAATCGGTAATAAAAAGTAACCCATGGCGATATTTATGGTTTCACCATTGACAGGGCCCCAAAAAAATATCCACCATTGTATTGCGATTAAAGGTGATGTTAAACACAAGAGCAACAACTCTTTTGGCTGTACAAAGACTGATTTAAGCGCAAACAGTTGTCGTGTTAAAACCAAGAATAAAAAACCAAAACCTAACTGAGATAATACGCGAAAAGAAAAAAGGGTATTACCGTCCACAGGTGCCAAAAATTGTATGTAATACGGCAACAATGAAAATATAAGGATCGAACCAAACATCAGGAAATAACCCTGTAATTCTTGCTTATTGGCAGAGGTAGTAGGCATTGATTCTCACTAAAAATTACGATGAATTGGTAAATCGTGAACAATGGGGGAGGAAAGGGTTTGTGTCAATGATAATCGGGGCTAAATAGCTTTTAAATTAAGCTAACGATGACTCAGTTAATGAAGGATATATTCACTTATCACTGAATCACCGTTATCTTATTCATACCAATTCCATTAAATTCATTCCACCTTAGAGCTATGTCAGAGAAGTTATAACAAATAAAATTTATGCTGATATAGTCATTCTATATCTAACAAATTTGTGCAGTTATTGCTTTTTTGACAAGGACTCTGCATGGATGCAGCTTATTAGAGAATACAGGAGCATATTCTCCTGAATAACCATTCTCTTCAATCAATGCCTTGTCTCTAAG
>OJIR01000161.1_pt1 | contig 23508 bp, 19 predicted proteins | sample 1595711 | NCBI WGS metagenome assembly OJIR01 (sample SAMN05416846, study PRJEB24817) | seawater metagenome | isolation source: Sea water | place: Canada:Atlantic | collected 2013-07
ATACTTAATATATAAGTTATTGTTTTATATATACTTTTTATCTATAGGTCATTCCCACTCAATAGTGGCCGGTGGCTTGCTGGATACATCATATACAACACGCGAAACTGCGCTGATCTCATTAATAATTCTGTTGGATACGAGCTCAATAAATTCATAAGGCAGGTGCGCCCAACGTGCCGTCATAAAATCTATCGTCTCTACAGCACGAAGTGCAATCACATGCTCATAACGCCTTGCATCCCCTACCACACCCACGGACTTCACCGGCAGATACACAGTAAAAGCTTGGGATGTTTTGTCGTAAAGGTCTGCATTGCGCAGTTCGTCTATGAAGATCTTATCGGCCTCACGTAAAACGTCAGCGTACTGTTTCTTCACTTCGCCCAAAATTCGCACGCCTAAACCCGGCCCTGGAAATGGGTGTCTAAACACTAACGATTCTGGCAAGCCTAGGTGCAAACCAATTTTACGCACTTCATCTTTAAACAATTCACGCAGGGGTTCTACCAACTGCATGGTCATGCGTTCAGGCAAACCACCTACATTGTGGTGAGACTTAATCACATGGGCTTTGCCATACTTAGACGCCGCCGATTCAATGACGTCTGGATAAATGGTGCCTTGGGCGAGCCAGTTAACGTCTTGAAGCTTTTTTGCTTCGCGGTCGAATACGTCAATAAACGTACCACCAATAATTTTGCGCTTAGCCTCTGGATCATCTACGCCTGCCAACTTATCCAAAAACTCATCCTCTGCGGCGACAGTGATAATATTTAGCGGTGACAGTTCACCCTCGCCAATCGCGTTTTGAAAGGCTTTCTCCACTTCATCTCTTTCGCCCTTTCGCAGCAGCCCATTGTCGACAAATATACAAGTGAGCTGATCGCCAATGGCTTTTGATAACAGCGCCGCCACTACTGACGAGTCGACGCCACCAGACAACCCAAGCAGCACCTTATCTGTACCCACCTGTGCGCGGACTTTAGCTATAGCATCGTCTACTATGTTTGCCGCTGTCCAATCACCGGCACAACCACAAATCTCTTTAATAAACTTGAGCAACAAACGATCACCGCCGTCGGTGTGTGTCACCTCTGGGTGAAACTGTACGCCGTAAAACTTCTTCTCCGCATTTTCCATAGCCGCGATTGGCGCACTGCCTGAACTAGCGGTGCAAACAAAGCCCGCAGGTAGTTCACTGACCTTATCGCCATGACTCATCCATACGTTCGCTGAGCCCTCGCCACCACCTAACACCTTCAGTAGCTCGTTCGGCGCTGCAATATTCACTTGCGCGTGTCCAAACTCTCTCTTGTTTGATGCGTTGACCACACCACCCAATTGAGTTGCCATGGCCTGCATGCCATAACAGATACCCAGAACAGGCACTCCTAAAGCAAAAATTTCGTCGGCGATACGCGGCGTTTGACCTTCGGTTACACTTTCTGGTCCACCTGAGAGAATCACCCCTGCAGGTTTAAACTCCGCGATATGCTTAGGGTCGATATCAAAAGGGTGGATTTCACAGTAGGCACCACACTCGCGTACGCGACGCGCAATAAGCTGGGTGTACTGAGAACCAAAATCTACAATTAGAATAGGTTGAGCATGAATATCTGAATGATTATTTTGCATAAATTACTTGTTAGATAATGTTGGTATTAGATAAAGCGTTTGGAAAAACTCTCTATCGCCCTCGCCTGCCTTCCAAAGTTATTGTTAACCTTGGCATAGACAAGCAAGGCCTCGCCTAAAATCCTCGTCTATCAGACCAGGCCCACCCACTGAAAATTAACTGAGTGGGTAATTTGGCGCTTCTTTGGTAATAGACACATCATGCACATGCGACTCAATCATGCTGGCACCGCTCACTCGGACAAATTCCGGCTTGCTGCGCATGGTCTCAATGTCGGTACTGCCGGTATATCCCATGGATGCACGGAGACCGCCCATCAACTGATGGACAATTGGGCTTAACGGTCCCTTGTAAGCCACTCGACCTTCCACACCCTCAGGCACTAACTTACGGCCATCACCTTCCACCTCTTGGAAGTAACGATCACTAGACCCATGAACTTGAGCCATAGCGCCAAGTGAGCCCATGCCTCGATAAGACTTGTAAGTGCGTCCCTGATATAACTCAACCTCACCTGGAGACTCATCGGTACCGGCGAGCAAACTGCCCACCATAACTACGCTGGCACCGGCCACAATGGCCTTGGCAATATCACCAGAATAGCGAATGCCACCATCGGCAATAACTGGAATGTCTGCTTCTGCCGCCGCTTGAGCAGCACCTGCAATTGCTGTTATTTGCGGTACACCAACGCCGGCAACAATTCTTGTAGTACAGATAGACCCTGGGCCAATACCTACTTTAATGCCATCAACACCGGCTTCAATCAGAGCTTTTGCACCATCATAAGTTGCAACATTGCCACCAATTACGTCGAGGTTTGGGTAATGGGTCTTAATCCATTTGACGCGATCGAGTACGCCTTGGGTGTGTCCGTGAGCCGTATCAACTACCACCAAATCTACACCGGCTTCTACCAAGGCAGCCACTCGCTCATCGGTATCTGCGCTTGTGCCGACACTTGCGCCAACACGAAGTTGACCTAACTCGTCTTTGCACGCCATGGGAAATGCTTGAGCTTTAGCGATGTCTTTGACCGTGACCATTCCGGTTAGCTCGAAGTCGTCATTGACCAAGAGCACTTTTTCAATGCGGTGTTCATGTAACAGGTGAGTGATTTCTTGGAAGTCTGTTCCCTCCGGGGCAGTAACAAGCCTTGCCTTTGGAGTCATAATTTCGCTTACCAACGCATCGGTGCGCCGTTCGAAGCGTAAGTCACGACTGGTGATAATACCCACCAGCTTATTACCTTCCACTACTGGGACACCGGAGACACCTCTTTCTCGCGTTAAAGCGCGAAGGGAATCTAGCGTGGCACTTGGGTCAATAGTTACCGCGTCGCGGATAATCCCTGACTCGTACTTTTTAACTGCCCGAACTTCTTTGGCCTGCTCTTCAACGGTCATGTTCTTATGCACTATGCCTATGCCGCCCTCTTGGGCTATGGCTATCGCCAAACGAGCTTCAGTCACCGTGTCCATAGCTGAAGAGATAAGTGGAATATTTAACGAGATATTTTTCGACACCCGGCTTTGTAGGGCGACTTGAGAAGGCAGTATGTCGGAGTAAGCGGGCAGGAGGAGAACATCGTCGAAGGTGAGAGCGTCGTCACTGATACGTAACATTTGGAACCCCGCAAAAGCCGTATTCTAGCGATGCGCAGAGTAGATGTAAATTATTCATATGTCGGTTAGGAGAATTATTCTCTTAAACCACCCTTGGCGGTCATTGTACTAGGCTATTATGATGACCGATCTCAGCTCAAATTGGACCTAACCCAGCAAAATGGATATCAACCAAAACCGCCCTGTTCTCACGGTCAGCCAGCTTAATAAACAAGCTCGGCTAACCATTGAGGAACGCTTTCAGATGGTCTGGGTCACCGGCGAACTGTCTAACTTTGCTCGACCTCGCTCAGGCCATTGGTACTTCACCCTAAAAGACAGCGGCGCTCAGGTTAGGTGTGCAATGTTCGCCAACAGCAACCGACGCGTGCAAATGCAACCTACAGACGGTCAACAGGTGCTGATTCGCGGACGGGTTAGTCTTTATGAAGGCCGTGGCGATTTCCAAATTATTGCAGATCAAATGGAACCAGCTGGCGAAGGCGTACTGCGCCAGGCCTTTGACGCATTGAAAGTTAAGCTCGCCGATGAAGGGCTATTTGATCGAGAGCGCAAACGCCCTCTTCCAGACATACCCAAACATATCGCGGTAGTTACATCGCCAACTGGCGCGGCGCTACAAGACGTACTGGCTGTTTGGCAGCGTCGTTTTCCGACATTACAGGTAACGGTGATTCCCACAGCTGTACAGGGCCCGGAAGCTGAAGCACAGGTCTTACGCGCCTTAAACGCCGCCAGCAAACTGGCAGTGGACGCCATTTTGCTCACGCGGGGCGGCGGCTCACTAGAAGATCTATGGACGTTCAATCTAGAGTCTGTGGCACGGGCTGTAGCAGCTTCGCAAATACCTATTGTCTCGGCTATAGGCCACGAGATAGATATTGCCATTACTGATTTCGTTGCAGATCTGCGCGCGCCTACACCTTCGGTGGCGGCTGAGCTAATGGTCCCCGATGGCCAAGAAATGCTGCAAAATATTGACGGCGAATTCAGACACCTCACCGTGCTGATGGAGGGGCAGCTGAGAGAGCGTCAGTTGCAATTGGACAAACTCAACTTACGCTTGGTTAGCCCGGAATCCTATTTGCAACAAGCTTGGATGAGACTAGACGACCTGTCGAATAGAATTGCGCGTTCCGCGGGACAAACATTCGAGGGTACTGCAAGCCGATACAACAACTTGTATAAACGCTTAATCAACCAAAGCCCAAGCTTCGCTCTGATCCGAGCGAAAGAAAAATTACACCGCTTAGAAGCGAGTCTTGAAGACGGCATGAATAGACAGCTGCAAGCGCAAAACCGCTCCATTGCTATGCTGGCGCGCATGATCGACGGTATCAGCCCTCTGCACACTTTGGGGCGCGGGTATGCATTTATACGCGATGATTCCGGCGCATTGATGAGCGATACGAACCGAGCAGAAGTTGGCGCCACTATAACGGCTCAGCTACAAGACGGCACAATTGCGGCATCCATTACCCAAGTTACCAAACAAACCAACCCATTGAGCACCATTGAAACGCCACAAAGCGAGGAAGCGAAAGATGCTTAGACTGTCAGCGCAGCGAATTTTCCCAGTAACGACTTTCGCAAAAATGCAGAAACTTCGCTCCATCAATTTTGTTGCACTGGTGAGTTTAATTTTATCCGTCACTGCACTGAACTTACCCCTGCCCAGCTTGGCAACGACGGCAGACACCCAGAAAAACACCAGCTTCCCAGGCGGGGTTTATCAATGGACGCCTCCAAGTAGCGCAAAGCAAGTTACATTTCGCAACAAGCCAGTCATGCAAGTGGGTGAAATGGTGTTAGTGGGCCTGCCCGTGTCCCAACCCTTAGGCCAATTGTCCCTGAGCTACACCGTCAACAATGAGCAAAAAACTCATCACTTTGAGGTGGTAGACAAGCAATATACTGAACAGCACATTACCCTCAAGAATAGAGAAATGGTGAACCCTAAGCCAAAACAACTGGAACGTATTCGGCGCGAATCTAAGGTGCAAAAAGCCCTTTACCAACAAGTTTCACCCGCCCAAGATTTGCAACAAGGATTCATTTTACCGCTGCAAGGTATTACCACCAGCCTCTTTGGCCATCGAAGGTTCTTCAATGGAGAGGCACGCAACCCGCACAGCGGCTTAGACATTGCCGCAGCAACCGGCACCCCTATAATAGCGCCAGCAGATGCAAAAGTGGTTTTGGTTGATGATCTTTATTTCAACGGCAAAGCAGTTTTTTTGGATCACGGCCAAGGGCTCATCACCATGTACTGCCACATGAGTGAACACAAGGTTGAGGTAGCCGATGTGGTAAAACAGGGGGACATCATTGGACTGGTGGGTGCGACCGGCAGAGTCACTGGCCCACATCTACATTGGTCGGTGAGTTTGAACGGCGTGAGGGTAGACCCACTAGAGTTTCAGCAAGCTTTAGACAGTGCCCTTTTTTCTGCAAAGTAGCCTGTGCAAAATGGTCCTTCCAAATAGCTGCTGCAAATTTGCTGCACCTATTCAACGACCAGGCATTTTGCTCTAATTCTTCGACTTCTTACGAAACTTAACCATGCGTTTACGGCGATCAAGTTGTTGCTGTGTCAGCTGATTAGGCTTACCAGCGAATGGATTTTCAGAGTCTCTCAAATCTAGTCTTATCGGGTTACCAACCAAGTTCAGAGCCTCACGAAAACCGTTTTCTAGAAACTTCTTATAACTGGCCGGCAAAGAGCTCAATTGATTACCGTGAATAACCACACGTGGCGGGTGCGATCCAGCTCTAGTTGCCACCTTAACTTTAATCGGCCTGCCGCGCACAGACGGCGCTGGATGAGAGGCGACTAGGTTTCTTAACAGACGGGTCAGCATAGAGGTAGATACTTCAAACTGCCCTACCTCATGAATTTTTTGCACTTTCTTTAGCAATACACCAACACCAGTACCATGCAGTGCAGAGATCATCTCCAAAGGCACCCAGGGTACAAAGTTCAGCCTACGGTCTAAAGCTTTCTTAACCTTTTCTCGCTGCTCTACAGGCAGACCGTCCCACTTATTAACTGCAATTACCATCCCAGCACCAGCGTCTAGCGCGTACTCAAGGACGTGGAGATCTTGTTCAACCAAGCCCTCAGAAGCGTCGATAACTAAAACCACCACGTGGGCGCGTTGCATTGCATCCAGTGCTTTAACAACCGAGAACTTTTCGGTGATTTCCGAAACCTTACCTTTACGCCGAACGCCGGCGGTATCGATGAGGACATAGTCAACATCATCTTTGGTAAAAGGGATATCAATGGCATCTTTTGTGGTACCGGGCATATCGAATACCACCTGACGCTCTTCGCCGATTAAGCGATTGACCAAGGTAGATTTACCCACATTAGGACGGCCAACTACCGCTACACGAATGCCAGACCCGTGCAGCAAATCAGCTGGCTCTTCAGGCAAATCAAGATCTGCCAAATGCTGCTCTAAGACTTCACGAAGTTGCTTGAGACCGCGACTGTGACTGGCCGAGATCAGTACATATTCAGGAAAACCAAACCGATCAAAGTCTAAGGCTACTTGATCTTCTGGAAGGCCATCAATTTTATTTATTACCGGTAGAAATTTAACGTTGGCTTTGCGCAAATAAGTAACCACGTCTTCGTCTGCGGCGGTTACTCCTTCGCGGCCATCAAGCAGCAACAGCACTAAGTCTGCTTCGTTCACGGCAAGCTCGGTCTGACCGGTTAGCGCTTCAGCAAGAACGTGCTCGCCAAAAAGCCCTCCCGTATCAATGAGTGTCGCAGACTGCTCCTCTAACTCCATACGACCATATCTACGGTCTCGAGTTAAACCAGGCACATCTGCAACCAAAGCATCACGACTACGCGTTAACTTATTGAAAAGTGTAGACTTTCCAACGTTCGGACGGCCAACTAAGGCCACACTAGGAAGCATATATTATCTCAGTACTACCTTGAATGCGTGCAAGGCGCCTTTGTTATCGGAAGCGTATACAACGCCATCAGCGACGACTAAATTAGCTCGGACACCTTTGCCACCTACTTTGATGCGACCCAAAAGGCGTCCATCACGTTGGGCAATAGCGTGCAGGTAACCTTCATCATCACCAACAAAAATATAATTCGAAAAAGCTAAAGGCGCTGTCAGTTTGCGTCGCGCAAATGCTTCTTGCTCCCAGACAACCTCACCAGAATTTTGGTCTATTGCAATAATCGCATCTTCATCATTAACAATATAAACCTGGCCATAGCCTTCGGCCATATTGAGAAAACTCGAAGTGTCTTTTTCCCACCGAGGTCGACCATCGCGCAATGACATACCAATGGCTCTGCCTTGATAGGCCACGGCAAATATCGCACCACCGGCAATCAGCGGCGTAGAATCTACGTCAACAATACGTTCAAGCTCAGAGCGACCTTCTGGCAACATGACACGCTGCTCCCAAATTGGTTCACCGTTTTCTACGCGTAATGCAGTGACTTTGCCGCTTGCAAAGCCTGTATACACAACATCATTAGCGACCACTGGAGAACTGGTACCGCGTAACGTTAACCGTGGTACTTGGCTATTGTAGGTCCACAGTTCTTCACCACTGTCACTGTCTAATGCGGTGAGCTTGCCGTCAATTGATTGGGCAAACACTCGACCATCATCAGCCGTTGGAACGGAACCAACTTCTGTGCCGACATTAGAGCGCCACACCTCGCGTCCGTCAGCAATATTAAGGGCTACAACATCGCCCTTAGTAGTGCCGAGCAGGACTAGGCCTTCGCCTATGCCTACACCACCGCTAACAAAGCTCGGGTCGTTTCTATCTAATAGCGCAGAAAGACCAAAGCCCTTACCAGCGGCCTTATCAAACTGAGTTTGCCAAATGCGCTTACCGGTAAATCTGTCTACCGCAACAACCAATCCGTAGCCATCTGCGGCAATAATACGATCAGCAACGACACCTGGGTTAATGCGCAGGTACTTTTTACCAAAACCTTGCCCGACCTTGACCTTCCAATCGCGGTCAATATCCAACTCGGGGGTAAAGCTGACCAATTTTGCGGGCTCTAGAGACTCTTCCTCGTCCTTATCATCGCCAATACCTGGGATCCATGAAAACCAACTACACCCTGCAACAAGCACGCTAAGAGCGAGTAGTGTCAGTAGACGTAGAACCCTAGCAAAGGGGTTATAGCGGGTTTGTGTATCACTCATTTTCGGCAATCTCTGCATCACTATCTTGGGCTAGGGAAATTTCCGCCGCCTCAAGCGCTTGATCTAAATCACTGGTAAAGTCGACGTACTCGCCGTTAAAGGGAGCCGTATTTTCAACTTTAATTTTCAATAATGGACGTTGATCATTTTCTTTCAAAGAATCCTCCGCACCTGAGTAGGCGTTATGTGCTTGTTCAACCTTACCCATAGCAAAATAAATATCTCCTTGGCTTTCTAACGCCCAAGATCTATAGCCGTCATTACTGATGGCAGACAATGTGGCTAGAGCCGCCTCTTTAAGATCGAGGCCAAACTGCACTTTCGCAAGCCTCAATCGGCCTAAGTCACCGAGTACTGTCGTTCCTGCCGCAGCAATTGCATCTTCGAGCAATATTACGGCGCCTTGCAGGTCACCCGTTTTACTTGCATCACTGGCTTGAGCCATAGATACCATGGCGTGATAACTGGAACCTGAGAACTCACTCTTAATCTTTTCGGCAATTGCGTTGCGTTCGTTTGCCGCTGCTTCTTTATACTCAGCATAGGCTTTAGAACCCAATTCCATGGTGGCTTGATTGGAACTGTCATAAAAACGCCAGCCTACAATTACAACTACGGCAACAGCTACACCAATGACTAGAGAGAAACCATTTTCGCCCCACCAAGACTTAAACCTACTAATTTGTTCTTCATCACTGAGAAATTCAGACACCCGCCTCTACTCCGTTTCACTCGCCATAAAAATGGACTTTATAAATACTCGAATCCAACTATTGAGCTAAAAAATGCATGACCTATATGCGCCTGCACCCCAGCCTATTAATCGCCCTTTAACTCGCTTGCGCGCTTCCTCTAGGGAAAGGCGCATTCTGGCACATCTACGTATCAATGCACCCCCTCATTCCTTCCCAAGCCCATTCCACCGCGAATCAGCTCAACTATTTGCACCTATATGTTGCGCTACCTGCCCAAGCAGCAACTTGACCTGTCCAACACTTGGGTCACGCAAATGTTTCAAGCTCAGTTCACCACTCGCCGCTTCCTCCTCACCATAGAGTAAGGCCCAGGTTGCACCACTGGCATCTGCTCGCTTTAACTGCTTCTTAAAATTACCACCCCCCATATGCAAACGCACCGAAGTCTGGGGCATTTGTTCACGCAACTGACTTGCGAGTATCATCCCTTTGCTTTGAAGCTCATCACCAAGAACACAAATGTATAGGTCCGCTGCCGGTTGAACTGTCTTTTGTGCAAGCTCACACAATAAAACGACACGATCTAAACCAATGGCGAATCCGACAGCCGGCGTGTTACGCCCACCCAACTGTTGAACTAGGCCGTCATATCTGCCGCCAGCGCAAACCGCACCTTGAGAACCCAAATCTTGCGTCACCCACTCGAATACCGTATGCGTGTAGTAATCAAGGCCCCTGACCAGATTTGGATTCACTTTGTAGCTGATGCCCATGGCATCTAATGTCGCCTGTAGCTGTTGAAAATGTGCTTTGCTTTCCTCGTCGACAAAATCTGGCAATTTAGGTGCAAGTTGCAACAGCTCTTGAGTGGCTGGGTTCTTGCTGTCTAGTATTCGCATGGGGTTAGTCAGCAAGCGCCGCTGACTGTCCTCATCTAACTCAGTTTTTAGTGGCGTTAGGTAAGCCACCAACGCTTCTTTATAGGCAATGCGCGCCTGGCTAGAACCAAGAGAATTGACTTCCAGTGCTATGTGCTCAGCGATACCAAGAGCTTTCCAACAAGCGGCCCCCATAGCTATGAGTTCTACATCAACATCTGGACCAGCAAAGCCAAAGGCTTCAGCACCGATTTGATAGAATTGACGATAGCGGCCCTTCTGTGGCTTTTCATAGCGAAACATTGGCCCTGCATAGGTCACTCTTTGGCTTTGATTGTAGAGTAAGCCGTTTTCTTCAAGCGCCCGCACACAACTGGCGGTGCCCTCCGGCCGTAAACTTAGAGAATCTCCGTCTCTATCCGCGAGGGTGTACATTTCTTTTTCGACAATGTCGGTAGCCTCGCCTACACCTCGAGCAAATAGCTCGGTAAACTCTAACAGGGGTAAGCGGATTTCCTCGTAGGCAAAGCTAGCAATTACCTTTTGAATGGTGTCTTCCGCGAGGCGCCACAGGCGTGCGTCTCGAGGCAATATGTCGCGCATGCCGCGAACCGCTTTAACCATGAGTCAATCCCTTAAAATATTGGACAGTCACTACTGACCGAGAACTAATTTCGCAACGTTGTTTCGCGTATGGGGTGCCAGTGCAACAACACTGCCGTTAAACTCTACTGCCGCACCTTGCGCAAAGCCCAATTTTATCGCAAAAGGCCCTTGACCAAAGTACTCTCGACTTTGCCCTGGTCGACCAAGATCAGCATGTAGCATTTCACCGTCTACGCTTTTAATTTCAAACCAACAGTCACCCGTAAACGACAGAACAATTCGATCGTTACCGTCTAAGGTCAATCGTGGAAGACTGAATGTCGCCTCTACTTGCTCCGCAACAAAATTAACGCGGTCCAACGGCGCGACAAAAACTAGCTCATCAGAAACCTCTACTACTTCAGCTAATGCCTCTATTTCCACTAAAGAGGTGCTCGTATCAACACCGTTTATACGCTCAAGGGGTTCTTCTGTTACTGCTAGCGCTTCGGCAGCTTGAGTAACCGGAACATTAACTGCCTCTATCTGAACATCTGGCACCAATCCTGTCGTCAGGGTTTCTATTTGGCGCTCAGGCTGGGGCTGTACTTCTGGTTCTGGTTCAGAGCGAATAAAAATTTCCGGCGCATTTGCTTCAACAGTGACTTGGACCGGCGACTCCGAGGCTTCCGTTGCCTCGCCTTCGGTCACGGCCTCGTCGGTAACGATGTCTTCAGTAACTGGCATATCGATAACCGGCTCAGCAAAAACTGCTATGGCTGCCGACTCAACTAATGGCGTTTCCAAGGCAACCTCAGGCGCCGTTTCAGCAGCATCTTGGCTTGAGACAAAGTAAATAAATATAAAAGACATCAAGATCGCAGCTAGCACCCAACGACCTAGCCCAGGAGCGGCCTCTGGATTCGTCGCGGCCACACTCCAATTACGCGCTTGCTCTTCATCTAAATCTGCACGCTGGCTCTGCATTTCATCTGGAAATTGAGCGCCCCAAGCTTGAATAAGTGGTTCTGCCGCCAACCCCAGCAACTTGGCATAGGATCTAATATATCCGTTAACGTATACACGCTCTGGCAGCGATGAATCGTCATTTCCTTCAAGCGCTTTTATTACACTCACCGATAAATTCAGGACATCTGCGGTTTCTGCTTGGGTAATCGACAGCGCCTCACGGGCTTGGACAAAGACCATTCCAGGGCCCGGTCCCATTTCTAAATCATTGTTCTCTACGATGCTCATATGATTTTTTGCTCAACTTGTCTAGTCAGACAACCTATACCACATGGTAAAATTCGGCTGAAACACCTGGGTGGATTTACTAACGCACCTCAATGAGTTGCGGTTGTGATTCTTGCAGCTTCGCTTTATAACGCCCCTGCCTGCTGGTTCTGTCATTAACTTGGCCAACCAATTGACCGCAGGCGGCATTGATATCTTCACCCCGAGTGGTGCGTAACATGGTCGTGTAGCCCGCACGCATCATATGGGTCTGAAAATCTCTAATATCTTGAGACTTAGGTCTGGCGTAGCCAGAGCCTGGAAAAGGGTTAAACGGAATGAGGTTTACCTTACAACGCACATCGCGGAGTAGCTCTGCTAATTGGTGAGCATGTTCAGCCTGATCATTTACACCGCGCATCAGCGTGTATTCAATAACCAATTTTCGAGCGGGACCGAGAACCTCAATATATTCACGGCAGGCCTGAAGAAGTTCGGCGATAGGGTATTTACGATTAATTGGCACAAGTTCATTGCGCAAGTCATCTGTTGGCGCATGCAAAGAAATCGCCAACGCAACATCAGTTACGTCTTGTAGCTTGCGTATTGCTGGAACCACGCCTGCAGTACTGATAGTTACCCGGCGTTTCGACAGACCAAATGCATGGTCGTCTTTCATGACATTAGTAGATGTTATGGCCGCGTCAAAATTCATCAAGGGTTCGCCCATGCCCATAAGAACCACATTGGTTACGCTCTTATCGCTTTCAGCGAGATAACTATTGGCGATCAACACTTGGCCGACAATATCTGCTGGCGTCAAATTGCCATTAAAACCCTGCTTCCCAGTGGAACAAAAACTACAGTCCAGAGTGCAACCAATTTGCGAGGAAACACACAAAGTATTTCGACCCTTGTCCGGAATAACTACCATCTCCACTAAGTCGCCCTGCGCGACTTTTAAAATCCACTTCACAGTGCCGTCTTTTGAGATATGGCGCTCTTCAACGCTTGGCAGTTCCAAGACACAATTCTCGGTCAACCACTGACGCATAGTCAGTGGTAAGTCCGTCATTGCGGAAAAATCTGTTAGACCCTGGTGGTAGAGCCACTTCATTAACTGTCTGCCGCGAAAAGCTTGCAGCCCTCTTTCTTGAAACATAGCCTCAAGCTGGCTTCTGTCCAATCCGTATAGATTAAGAGGGCTTTGTGTCATAGGGCTAATAGCTCTTTGTGCAAGTTTTTCTAACGTTTATTCTTACTTTGATTGGAACTAGCCCTGCGGTTGAATTTCAGATTCTTCAAAGAAGAAAGCGATTTCCCGTGCTGCGGCTTCTGGACTATCTGAACCGTGCACTGCATTGGCATCAATTGACTCAGCAAAATCTGCACGAATTGTTCCAGGGGCGGCTTCTTTAGGGTTAGTAGCACCCATTAAACGACGGTTGGTCGCAATAGCGTCTTCGCCTTCTAAAACTTGAACCATTACTGGTCCAGAACGCATGTACGCGCAAAGGTCAGCAAAGAATGGACGGCCGTCATGTTCTGCGTAGAACCCAGCGGCTTGTTCATCCGAGAGATGTAGCATCTTAGAAGCAACAATCTTTAAGCCGCCTTTTTCAAAACGAGAGTAAATCTCGCCGATTAAATTACGGGCTACTGCGTCAGGCTTGACGATTGAAAAGGTGCGTTCAACACTCATTAAATTCTCCGATAGAGGCGCCAACTATTCTTTCAGCAAGCTCAAGGAATAACGGCTATGTGCCTAATTTTTATAAAAAAGCTCGTTCTTGCCGAGCCTAGAGGGCGCACATTATACGCGTGGTTGAGGCCCGAGCAAGGCCTAGTATTCAACAAGCGTGTAAACAACCACTTTAGAGAAAGAAAGCATAAGACAGCTCATGCCACCCTAGTCGGCGTCGCGTAGCCGACCAACTACTTGAGCAACTTGTGCGCCGGCAGATTCAACTTCGCTCATCTGCGTAAAGCGCCCAAAACTGAAGCGCAGAGATGCATGAGCAAGATCATCATTTAAACCTACACCGCGCAAAACATGAGAGGGTTCAACGCTCGCAGAAGTGCACGCAGAGCCACTTGAAACGGCTAGGCCATTCAATGCAAGCATGAGGGTCTCCCCATCAACACCAGCAAATCCCACATTCACAATTTGTGGTAAGCCGTCCGTAGGGTGTGAATTAATACGGTGCTCAGGAATCTGCTTAATGTGCCTTAAGAAGCAGTCGCGCAAATCAAGGTACTTTGCTTGTTCTTGTTCCATCTCCGATTGCATCAGCGTACTGGCAGCAGCTAAACCAACTATCTGGTGAGTTGCCAAGGTGCCTGAACGCATCCCCATTTCGTGACCGCCGCCATGGATTTGCGCAGATGGACGGAGGCCCTCGCTTCTGCGCACATAAAGTGCACCCATGCCTTTAGGCCCATATACTTTATGCGCAGAAATTGAAAACAAATCAACGCCCAGTGCTTTGACATCAATAGGTATTTTACCAAAACTCTGTGCGCCATCAGTATGCGACAACACCCCTTGGGTACGACAAAGTTGCGCTATGGAAGCAATGTCGTTAATGGTGCCCAGTTCGTTATTCACCTGCATGATGGAAACTAGTAACGTGTCTTCGCGCAGCGCAGCCGCAACCGTGTCGACACTGATTTGTCCATATTCATCTGGTGCTAAATAAGTAATCTCAAACCCATCGCGCTCTAGATAAGCGCAACAATCAAGAACGGCTTTGTGCTCAATGGTATTGGTCACAATGTGTCGGCGACTAGATTGATGGGCGACGCCCTTAATCGCCAAATTATTCGACTCTGTAGCACCCGAGGTCCAAACGATTTCTCTGGGGTCTGCACCAAGCGCAGCGGCCACCTGAACCCTGGCTTCTTCTACCGCCTCTTCTGCCTGCCAACCGTATACATGTGAGCGTGAAGCGGGGTTGCCGAACACCCCGGCCATCGTCATATGATCGCTCATAATCTGGGCAACCCGAGGATCTACTGGTGTTGAAGCAGCATAATCAAGATAAATTGGATTAGTCATCTAATAAGCGTCTTTGTTCTGTATGGGAGTAAAAATATAAATAACAGCATTAGAGCAGGTTTTCGAATCACAATTAGCAAATTTTGGCCGCTTTACCTGGATGCGATAAACATACTATCCAGTCTTTCGGCGAATAACCGAAAAAACTTACCCGCAATAATGATTTGGCTAAGGCGGGCTGCAACAAAGATTGCTTGCTGCGGAGGAAACCAGAAAAATATCGTCGAAAACTTGAAAGACAGAAGCTAGCAACCGATGAGAAATCAGTTCGCTATTGGTGTAACGACAGAAGGAACAGCCCGAACGCCCATTCGACTCGGCAACTGACGCACATTGGTAACATCATTTAGCGTAGTGTCTAACCAACTATAAAGTTCTTTCCAAGCCCCAACATCTTTGCGCACTTGCCATAACGGCATTTCGTTTACCCCGACACCCAATTCGGCACTACGGGTGTAATTCTGCGAATCTCTAAATGTTGCTACCAAAGGAATATCTAAACTGCGGAGAAATCGCTCAAGACGAGCGTAGACTCGAGTGTTGGCGCGAACTCTATTAGCAATGATGCCAATACGTCGTTGGGTCATGTCCGACTTGGTAGTCAAGAGAAGGTCAGAAATGCAATTCACTGCTGCATGGATATCTATATCTGAGGGCATAACTGGTATGAGAATAGCATCGGCACCACGGCTAGTAGCCGCCAATCCATTCCTATCTAACCCTGCGGGTGTATCGACAATAAGCGGATTTGTGCCTTCAGGAGGCTGCAATTGCCATGCCCTTGTCATTGTCGATTTTTTTTCATAACCAGCTATTCCGTGAATCTCCGGCAGGTCTGCCGGGCGATTTTGCAACCAGCGCATGCTAGAACCTTGCGGGTCTAAATCTAGAATCGCAGGGGTCTGGCCCTTTAACGCGAATTTTGCTGCCAAATTCACCGCCAAAGTGGATTTACCAGAGCCGCCTTTAGAATTAATGATTACTACAGTTTTCATAATCTATAGTTCACCCTGTACAGCAACAATTTGCAACCCTGAAGTAAAAGCCAATTTTACATTTTTTCGATTTAGCGTTGCGCAAGGGCTTTTAATCTAGCTATCAAACCGATCATCTAGACCGATCATCTAGACCGATCATCCGACTGCTGAACTCCGCCCTTGGCAAATTGACTTAGCACACCACGCATAATTTGCACTTCAGTTTCATCCAACTGGTGTCGCATAAACATGCGTCGCAACCGAGTTAGAGTATGGCCTGGGTTTTCCGCCTTGATAAAACCACTGCCCACCAGCGCCTCCTCCCAGTGCACCATTAGCGCGTCAAACTGTTCCGCCGTTGCCGGATCCTTATCCCAAATTCGCGTGCCAAGCGCCGACACTTCCGCGCGTTCTCCATCTTTCGCCAAATCTTTTACCGAATTGCTGGCGATACTCTCCCCTGTCTGCAGTTGATGCTGGAAAATTTCGTAACACACCACCTGAACCGCCATCGCCAAATTTAGCGATCCATAAATTTCCGACGAAGGAATTTGCATATGTACGTGGCAGCTTTGCAACTCTTCATTGCTCAGACCACTGTCTTCGCGTCCAAAAAGAATCGCTATCTCGGTATCTTGTGGTTGCTCGGCAAGCACACCACCAATTTCTTTTGCGCTGATTACTGGCCAAGGAATAGACCGCATGCGCGTGCTTGTACCCACAACAAAGTGACTACCCTTTAAGGCAGAGGCCAAATCATCCACAATTAGTGCAGAATCTAAGACGTCCGTCGCCCCTGCTGCGCGCCAATCTGCCTGAGGATCTGGGTAACGGCCAGGGTTAACCAAGACCAGTCGATTCATACCCATAGTTTTCATCGCCCGCGCCGCACCACCAATATTTCCGGGGTGACTGGGTTCAACTAATACAATTTTTATTCTATCTAACACAATGTCCTCATAGTTTAGTTTGGCATGTTGGCCTTCAGGTATTAGCATAGCGCCCGCTTACTCACCCTCATTCTGGATCCAAATATGCAACCGATGGCCAATATCGCCCTTCGCGCCGCTCGCAAAGCCGCCGACTACATTTCCCGCTCAATGGATAGACCCGATGAATTTGAGGTGGAGTCTAAAGGACGCAACGATTTTGTCTCTAATATTGATCGTATGGCTGAATCTATAATCATAGAACAGATACGAGAAACTTACCCTGATCACAACATTTTGGCCGAAGAAAGCGGATCTATACAGGGCAATAGCGAATTTACTTGGATAATTGATCCATTAGACGGCACCCTGAACTTTCTTCAAGGAATACCCCACTTCTGCGTGTCTATTGGAATTATGCGAGGTCTGCACCACGAACACGGCGTCATTGTAGATCCAGTGCGCGGTGAAGAATTTGTTGGTAGCCGAGGCTCAGGTGCGCAACTTAATGGCAAGCGCATTCGGGTAAGTGCACGCGCAAAAATAGAAGATTGCGTCCTCGCAACTTCTATACCTCCCGGCAGCATAGAAAATAGACTTGAAACACATATGGATTCACTAAAGCGTATCACAGGCACCTGCCGAGCCGTTCGCCAAGGCGGCAGCGCCGCGTTGGATCTTGCTTATGTTGCAGCTGGACGTTTGGATGGCTTTTGGCAAATGGATCTAAACAAGTGGGATATTGCAGCGGGCATTGTTCTTGTTCGCGAAGCTGGTGGCTTTATTGGCGACCTGAAAGGCGGCGAGGGCTTCTGGGAAACCGGCGACATTGCCGCGGCAAACCCAAAGTGCTTCCGCAATTTGATTCAGGCTTTCAAGTAACGTAGCTAGAAAGACTCTAGCTAGAGGCAAGCCGAAAGAGACACCGGGAGCCTCCCACAAAACCTACGAAGGAGCGGCTGGGCAAGCAACCAGCCGGACAAAGACAGCAGTCTAATCCCTATGGATAGCTGCCATCTTCATTACCATCCTGCTCGGGTTCGGGTACCAGCAAATCTTCTCTGCTTATATTCATCACCAAGAGCACGTTAGCTGCCACATAAATTGATGAGTAAGTACCAATAACCACACCAATTGAGAGCGCTGAAGCAAAACCTCGAATCACTTCGCCACCAGCAAACAGCAGCGCCAACAATACGAACAAGGTTGTCATCGAAGTGACCAACGTACGACCAAGAGTTTGATTCAGCGACGTATTAATAATATCTACCGGAGATCCCCTACGCAGCTTACGAAAGTTCTCTCTAATCCGGTCACTCACAACAATAGTGTCGTTAAGCGAATAACCGATCACCGCAAGCAATGCTGCTAATACAGTTAGGTCAAAAGTCCACTGAAACAATGAGAAACAACCTAAAACTATGATCACATCGTGGGCTAAAGCCACTACAGCACCGACAGAAAACTGTTTGGTGAAGCGCAGCAAAATGTAGAACATCACAACGATTAACGCGGTAAGCAGCGCTAACCCACCATCGTTAGCAAGCTCATCACCCACCGCAGGACCGACATAGTTCGACTGCCGCAAAACCATATCTGGATACTGCGCCAACAATGCCTGAAAAATATCATCCCCAAGTTGCGCTTGGCTTTGCGCAATCACAGCCTCGTCTACCGCACTGGAAGGCTGGGGCGGCATACGAATCAACAGCTCTGTATTAGAACCGAAGGTTTGCACCGTGCCGTTACTAAAACCTGCGCCAGTTAAATATCTACGCACTTCTTCCGGCGCAATCTCTTTACTTGAGCCAACTTCCACAAGAGAACCGCCGGTGAAATCTAGGCCTAAATTCAGCCCAGAAAAAGACAGCGACACAACCGAGGCCAGAAGCAAAAGACCAGATATTATCGTGGCGACTTTACGCCGCCCCATGAAGTCAAATTTTGAACCAATCATATTTTCAGACTCTCTAACTTGCGCCCACCGTACATAAGATTAACCAAAGCTCGAGTGACTAAAATTGCCGTAAACATAGAAGTGACAATACCCACAGCTAGTGTCACCGCGAAACCTCTAACTGGGCCACTACCAATAGACAGCAAAATAACAGCCACGAAGAATGTAGTTACGTTAGCGTCAGTAATAGTCAGCAGTGCCCTATCGAACCCGGCTTGAATAGCTTGCTGGGGCGCATTATTGACTAACTCTTCTTTAATTCTGGAGAAGATAAGAACGTTCGCATCAACAGCCATGCCGACGGTAAGTACAATGCCAGCAATACCGGGCAGCGTTAGTGTTGCACCAAGTACGGACATTATGGCCACCAACAAAGTTAAGTTAGCGGTCAAGGCAATATTTGCAGCGATACCAAAACCACGATAATAAAAGAGCATAAAGGCCAACACTAAGGCAAAACCAATGGCCACTGACTGCCAACCGCGACGAATATTTTCGTCTCCCAACTGTGCACCTACTGTGCGCTCTTCAACAATATACATTGGCGCAGCTAACGCACCGGCGCGCAGCAATAAGGCCAAGTCCTGTGCTTCTCGAAGGTCTAATCCAGTTATACGAAAGTTAAAGCCCAAAGCGCTTTGTATATTGGCAACACTAATGAGCCGCTTGTCTTCAACGGAGTAGAATTCTTCAACTTCTTCTCCATCAACCATAACCTTTCTGACCCGAGGCTTTTGTTCGATAAAGAGAATAGCCATAGCCCTGCCGACATTGTCCTTGGTCACAGCATTCATTTTGCGGCCACCTTCATTGTCTAGTTCAATGCTGACCTGGGGCTGACTGGTGTCTGGGTCGAAAGACTGCTGGGCATCTTGCACATTGTTACCGGTAACAATATTGCGACGCATAATTTCTTGATTTCGTCCCTGATAAGGATAGGACTCAATTTGCGACTTACGCGCATTGGGCAGTGCTTCCAAACGAAATTCTAGATTAGCAAACTTATTAAGAATCTCTTTCGCTCTGGCGCTGTCTTGTATGCCAGGCAAATCTACGACAATTCTAGATCGACCTAACCTTTGTACCTGGGGCTCTGAAACACCCAACTCGTCCACCCGCTTACGCAAGCTGGTTAAGTTCTGGCTAATAGCGCGATCCTCTAGATCACGAATTTTGTCTTCAGTGAGCGTAAATTGCAGTACCAGATTGCCTGCCACTTCGCGGTCTTGAACTAAAAAGTCCTGATAATCCACAAGTGCATCTTGGGCGGCTGAGCGACTGTCTTCGTCACGAAAAGGAATTCGAATGACCTGGCCTTTGACCCAATCTTTACCGGGCAAGAAGCGAATTCGCTCCTCGATAAGTTTGTCGCGCATACCCTCAGCAGAATTTGCCATTACGCCCTTGAGATATTCCTGCATATTTACTTGCAGCAAGAAGTGCGCGCCACCGAATAAATCTAACCCTAAAGACATTGGCGTGCCGCCAATATCCTGCAACCACTGGGGCGTATTACTGGCTTGCGACAACGCCACCACATAGTTTACATCACGGGCATTCAATGTAGCGGCTATGGTTGCTTGTGCACGCAGTTGTGCCTCGTCACTTGCCACCCGGACAAGCAAAGAATCTTCGCTCAACGCGCTATCAATGATTTGAATATTATCTTTCTTTAAAGCAGCCTCGACTCGAGATAAAGTCCGCGGGCTTATGCGCTGGTCGCTGTCTAATGCCCTGACTTGAACTGCCGGGTCTGGCTGAAACAGATTTGGCGCCGCATAAATTGCGCCAATACCAACGACCATTGCAATGAGCAGGTATTGCCAAAGTGGAAACTTATTTAACGCGCCACGTCGCGGCGCCACTCCAAGCAAAGTAGTTTGCTCAGACGGGTCTATGGGTCCTTCTGACACGAATCCTGCTCCAATAATTGTTGGTTACGAACCGAATATATGCAGCGCGCTATACAGCGCTCACAAACGTCAGCTTTAGCCTATGTGGCGCCAATGACAGCGCCTGCAAGGCTACAGCGGATCAATTTCGGTTCTGCAAAGCGTTTAGCCTAAAGACTTAATCGTCCCTTTAGGCAATGTGGCACCGACTGCAGATTTTTGAATGCGCATTTCGACTTGATCATTAATTTGAACTTTGACGAAATCGTCCTCAACCTTAGTGATTTGGCCAACAATACCACCGGCTGTTACCACTTCATCACCTTTAGACAGTGCTGTGACAAGTTGTTCATGTTCTTTACGACGCTTGTTTTGCGGGCGAATTAACAAAAAATAGAAGATGAGGACGAAGCCCCCAAGCATGACTAAATTTATCCAACCGGCGTCCCCAGCAGGACCAGTTGCAGAGGCGGCGTGTGCTGTAGTTTCAAACAGATTCATGAGTTGACGTTCCATTCATTGTGAAGGGTATTGACGAGGGTGCGAAATGTACCCGTTTCAATAGACGTGCGCAATTGAGCCATCAAATTGTGATAGTAGTGAATGTTATGAGTGGTCATCAACATAGCACCCAACATCTCTCCACAACGATCCAAATGATGGATATAGGCGCGCGAAAAATTTTCGCAAGTATAGCAACTACACTTGTCGTCTAAAGGGATATCCGCCGTTTTGTGCTGCGCATTGCGAATTCTGACAATGCCCGTGGAAGTAAAAAGGTGCCCGTTACGTCCATTACGGGTGGGCATTACGCAGTCAAACATATCTACCCCTAGGCTGACGCCACGGACCAAATCTTGAGGCGTACCTACGCCCATCAAATAGCGCGGTTTTTCGGCGGGCATGCTGGGCAAAAGATCCACTAAAATACGATCCATGTCCTCTTTGCTCTCGCCCACGGAGAGACCACCAATGGCATAGCCATCAAAACCGATATCTTGTAACCCAGCCAAACTCACCTGGCGCAGGTCTTCATACATGCCGCCCTGTACGATGCCAAAAAGCTTGGCCCCAGGATTCATACTTGTCGAGCGCCCCTTGTCAAAAGCCTCGCGGCAGCGCTGAGCCCAGCGCAAAGACAACTCCATAGATTCTTTCGCTTGCTTGGGCGTTGCTGGATGAGCAGTACACTCATCTAACACCATGACAACATCAGAGCCCAAGCTTCCTTGCACCTGAATAGAAGATTCGGGGGTCAATTTAACTTTGTCGCCATTAATCGGTGACTTAAAGACCACTCCCTCTTCATTAAGCTTGCGCATGTCACCCAAACTAAAGACTTGAAAGCCACCACTATCGGTCAAAATGGGACCCTTCCACTGCATGAACTCATGCAAGCCACCCAACTCACGAATCTGCTGGTCCCCCGGACGCAACATTAAGTGAAAGGTGTTGCCCAAGAGCATTTGCGTACCTGTCTGTTGCAGGTCTTTAGGTGTCATCGCCTTCACAGTACCGTAAGTACCACAGGGCTGGAAAACAGGGGTCTGTACGGTGCCATGAGGCAGTGTCAGCTGTCCCCTGCGCGCATCCCCATCCGTTGTAAGCAAGTCAAACAAAATAGTCCCTTCTAGTTCGTGGTTATTCTTAACCGTCAAAGCTTTCGGTGTTTCTCAGCACCGCAAAGCCAAAAAATAAAACAATATTTAACGCTCAATAAACATCGCGTCGCCGTAACTAAAAAAACGGTACCCCTCATCTACCGCTATTTTATATGCCGCAATCATGGGTTCAAAACCGGCAAACGCGCATACCAACATTAACAATGTGGACTTGGGCAAGTGAAAGTTAGTCACTAAAGCATCCACTACCTTAAATTCGAAACCAGGCTGAATAAATAACCGTGTCTCGCCGCCGCCGGCCGTTAACAGACCAGCCGCTTGAGCAGCGCTCTCTAGCGTGCGAATAACCGTGGTACCCACAGCAACAACCCGCCCGCCCCTTTGCTTGGTCTGTTCAATTGCAGATACCGCTTCCTCAGAAATCGCATAGTACTCTCTATGCATCTGATGTTCAGAGACATCGTTCACTCGAACTGGCTGAAATGTACCCGCGCCTACATGCAACGTGACATAAGCGACTTCCACCCCAAGGTCCTTAGCAGCAGCCAATAGCTCAGGACTGAAGTGCAAACCCGCAGTTGGCGCAGCAACAGCGCCGGGGTTATTCGCAAATACGGTTTGATAGCGCGCCTCATCAAATTCACTGATGGCATTGTCGCCCTGCCTATCGATGTAAGGCGGTAGCGGTAACTCGCCATACTTTTCAAGGAATTCAAATACAGGCACAGGGAATTTAAGTAAGTAAAATTCCCCCTCTCTGCCAACGCACTCAACTTTTTCCTCGGCAAAATGCAAAAACCGTCCAGGCTGTAGGGCTTTACTCACACGCACCTGACACAAAGCATGGTGAGACGTAAAGGTAGAATCATCTGCGGCATTAGCATCTACAACTACTACACGCTCCAACAAAACCTCAGCAAGGCCACCGCTGTCTTTTTCACCGTGCAGCCTCGCTTTCACCACCTGAGTATCGTTAAGCACCAATAAATCGCCGGCACGCAAGTGCTTAAGCAGGTCAGGGAATTGTTCATGAGTGACGCCCTTAGACGTCAAATGCAGTAGACGAGAGTCTGTTCTATTCGGCAAAGGTTGCTGCGCAACCAAGTTTTCAGGCAGGTCATAATCAAAATCGGAAAGAAACATTGGCTTAACGGACCAAATAAAGGAAAGTGCTATTGTAACTGGAGAAGGCCTTGGGCAAAATGCCT
>OJIR01000164.1_pt1 | contig 23420 bp, 22 predicted proteins | sample 1595711 | NCBI WGS metagenome assembly OJIR01 (sample SAMN05416846, study PRJEB24817) | seawater metagenome | isolation source: Sea water | place: Canada:Atlantic | collected 2013-07
TTCTTGAACATTCCGCCGACCATCTCAAGAACTCTTTGGCGCTCAGCTTCGTACAACGATTGCCGAACCTCAGATATGTAGCTCTGTGGAACAAATGGCTGCAATGGAAGGACACTCTTTGGTTAACCGACAGCACCCTCAAGACATACGACCTTATAAGGCAACATGTTCGCTTGAGAGTACCTACAGAAAAACAATTTCTGAAAGCCAATAGCGTCTCAGCTATAGAAAAACTCGCCAGAGCAGACAGACGGTACGCTGCCACAGTCGATCAGTGGGACAAAGATGACTACCTTTTAAACACCCCCAAGGGAGCGGTGAACCTAAGAGATGGAATCCCGCAAGAATCAGATCCGGCCTTGTACATGTCCAAAAGCACAATCGTGGCGCCTGCAGGCAAAGCGCCACGCTGGCTCGCTTTTCTTGACCAAGTCACGGATGGTGATCATGAGTATCAAGCGTTTCTGCAACGATTTATTGGCTACGCTGCAAGCGGGTTCACACACGAACATGCCATGTTCTTTTTGTATGGACCAGGAGGCAATGGCAAAGGCATTTTTTTGAATACGATTCAGGCAGTCATGGGTGACTATGCAACAGTCGCATCGATGGAAACTTTCACGGATTCAAAAAACGACCGGCATCCAACTGATATGGCAATGCTGCAGGGCGCCCGAATGGTCTTTGCCCAAGAGACGGAAAGCGGAAGAGCATGGGCAGAGAGCAAGATTAAATCATTGACTGGTGGCGATCCCATAACTGCACGCTTTATGCGCCAGGATTTTTTTACCTTCGTTCCCAAATTCAAGCTGCTGATATCCGGCAACCATATGCCCAAGCTTAAGAACGTAGACGAAGCTATGCGCAGGCGCCTTTATCTGCTGCCATTCACCCAGACCTTCAAGGGTAAAGACCGTGACCCACACCTTGCTGAGACACTGACGCATGAATATGAGGGCATTCTTCAATGGATTGTAGAAGGGGCCATTGCATATGAGAATGAAGGGCTGAAGCCTCCCTTAATTGTTCAAGAGGCAACGAATACCTACTTCGAATCTGAAGACTTCTTTAATGAGTGGTTGGCAGCATGCTGTGAACTTGGCGCTAATGCCTATGAAAACCCAACCAATTTGTTCAATTCATTTAAGAGCTATACCGAAGAAATAAACGAACCTACTGGAACAGACAGGGAGTTTAGACAGCGGTTAGAAAAAGCAGGATTTACGCGAGGCAATTCTACTTCCAAGGGCGGACGGTTCGTGCAGGGAATTCAGTTAAAAAACTGCCCCTAGGACACAAGTCAACTTTTTGTGTACAGTTAAATCAATAATAATAATGATAATGGATATCTAAATGCGACTAATAACAACACTACTGGCTACTCTGCTCTCCGCAGCTGCTTTCGCCGGACACCATGGAGAATCGCAAAAAAGTGCGCCCGTGGTTATGGAAATTTTTGAGTGTGACTTAAACAAAGGTGCCTCAATGGAGGATCTTTTAGAGTTTGGCCGGGAAGATTTTGCTAGCCTTTTCAGCGATGCAAACCTCGATATGTCTGGTTTTGTTTGGGAGCCCATGTCCATCGCTCCGCCTTATGAGCAAACTGGTTTTCGCTGGGTAAACTACTACCCAAGTTGGGGATCCTATCAGGCAGCCGACGATCTGTGGGCATCAAATAAGGCAGCCAATGTGCGCAAGGACAGCGAAAAATTGTCTACCTGTAAAATGCCAATCTTCATGCATGCACATATGGTGGTGCAGACTGAAAAGCCTCTTACTATGGTTGGCAAAAATGGTAACCGCTTGCTGATCGGCCGTTGCAACATCAATGAAAGTGCAACTCTAAATGATGTAAAAGAGTTCAACTCCGAAGCTTTATCTAAAGCCACGCGTTCAGCTGCAGGTTCAGATAGGGGTCAGTTTCTTGCCATGCCTCCGCGCATCGGTATAGACCCCGATTTTGATTTCCTCAACATTCTCTTTGGCACGCCAAGTGAAATAGCAAAACTTCTAGACGGTGCCAGAACCGGGAAAGCACCTGCTGCACGTAAAGCTTTTACAGATACACCAAATCCTAGCTCCTGCGACACTTGGGACCTGCACAGATCTCACAGAGTTTTTGTAAGCGAAAGCTAGACTGCTGAAACAGCATTGGGGCGAATTATCTCGAGGTTGGCGGGAACAATCTAGGATAAAGGCCATATAATTGGCACGGGGCTGGGCAAACTTAGCTCAGTCCAGCCTGATCTGTGCTCAAAAAAACGGAGTAAAATATGATTTCCATTAAAGAGACCGCTAACAAATTTTTCGCCGACTGTGAATCGGGGAAGGGCTGGCAGACTTGTAAAGATTATTGCTCGGCCAACGCTACTTTTTCTTCTCACGCTACGTCTTTAGAGGGTCTAGACACCGTTGAGGCCTACGCGGATTGGATGAAAGGCGTGTGCCAGATGCTGCCGGATTGTTCATATGAACTGAAGGCCACAACTGTCGACGAAGAGGCCGGTTACATCAGCTTTTTCGCTGTTTTTTCCGGTACGCACACTGGAGAAGGTGGACCTGTACCACCGACCGGAAAGCGCGGCGAGGTAGACTATGTTTACGCCTTAGAATTCTCTGGAGGCAAAATCCAGCACTTAACGAAGATATGGAACCCGCACCACTTCAATCAACAAGTGGGTTGGGAATAAAGCGAAACATGGCCCTCAAATCGAAAGTCATCAAAAATTCATAGGTAACCCAACTTCGAACTTTGACACATTCATGATCAGACTAATAATGGATTAAAACGCTCAAAGAGGCGGTCATCTCCCTCTCCTTGTATGTTCCTCGAGGCGCCTTTAAACCTCTGAGGCCATAACTTTCGAAATGCTCATCACTTAGAAACCAACCCTGAAAAAGTCTAAAAGGCCGCAGCAGGCGCGCGCTGGTCACTTATTCCGGAGAAGCCCCACCTCCCTCGCCTCATTGAGAACCCGCTTGACCTCACCAAGGTAGTACTTCTCTTTAGCTCACTTCTCACGCCAGTTTTTCAGTTTTCGCTGTTTTTGAGTTTGTAAGGGTCTGCAACGGCTGCAACACCTCTCCCTTTATCGACGTATAGGACACTACTGAGTCTATACGCCTATAACAGAGCGACTGTTGCAGGTGTTGCGGATTAAGACCAGCGCCAACAATCATATGAAGTTGGGGCTGCTTACCCTAGGGGGGCTGAAAACTGAAAAACTGGAAAACTGCGTGAACTCCGAGGCGATTTTTTATCGTAGCTGGCAGCAAACTGTTAGATTATAGATTCTTGCACCTCAACCACAGGAGCCTGACGTACCTGAGAGCAAAATCCAAACATCGCGCTTTGTTGGTTTTGCTGGTAAGCACTGCTACTAATCTGCGGCATCGTCAGAGAGTAGGCTGCTGGCTATGCGTTTGGATAGGCTTGGTGTGGAGGATTTAGGTGCGGCTTTAGCAGCATCCTCAGCGGGAAATGGAGGCGCAGATTAAATTTGCGTTTTTACTGCCGGTTCTAATTTATCCCATAAAACATCTTCAAACTTCCCATGCTGTTTCCGCATGTGAATCTTCAATGCATCTTTTGGACTCGGAGCAGATGCTACTTTTAAAAGCTCAGCATCGCTAAGATTATTACTATTGACGACCTCAATCAAAGCAGACTCTTCGTCCGAGTACTTTTTTTCATACTCCCTACTCTGTTGGAATAGAAAATAGGGAATGCCAATAAGCGGCAACAGAGGCCAAGGCGACTCTACGCCAATCCATTCGAGAAACAGCACTCCAGAGACTGGCGCGAGCACCCCATCCAAACAGCGCGCTCGCTTTTCGCTTCTGGCACACCCGTAGTTTGAAGTTCCTCACTTCTTCGGGCGGGGCAGTTTTGGAGCGTGAGTCTACTGGATGGGGAAGGCGGTAAAGGACATCGTTCCCTTCACAAGATCCACATTACCCTTGGCATAGATCATGTCACCATTGGAAAACTGGTCTAGGGTGTACATGGTGACCATCTTACCGTCTCGCTTCCAAATACCTTGCAAGGTACCTGCAACCATGACGCCGTCGTTGTTGATGGTGCGCGCGTCTCCGGAAAAGTCGCCTTGATTTTTATCAGCACTGCTGCTGACGAAGTCGTAGTTTAAATAAACCTTGCCATAGCCCTCGCCGACAATACCTTCGGCGGTCATGGCGCTGCCATTGGCATTGCTCGTCCAGCTGGTGATGTTGAACTCTGCGAGAAACGATTCGCCGCTTACTTCAAACGCGTGGAGTGGCGCGGCTAGCGCGCTCAAAAGCATGGCGATGGTCAGGGCAATATTTTTCAGTGCTTTGGGCATCGTAATTTCCTTGTTGTTACTGGTTTGCGGATTATACATAAGCTTACTTATCAAGTCATAAGGGTCATCATTTCTTCTTGTCTAACGCTTCTTCATAGGCGGCCCTGAGGTTCCAGCGGTGAAACCCTGTCATCAGGTCTTGCAGTTCAGGACGAATTGAATAAGCTAAAGGGACTCGAGCCTCAGATACCAGATCATTTGCTGTTATCCTAGCCTCCAAAGATTCCTCGGCTATATTTATGGTTTCGTTCAAATAATCGACATATCTAGTAACTATATCGCCGCTGGCTAAATTGCCGTGACCTGAGTCAGTTCCGCAAGCCATTCATCGCCAACCGACCTGAGGACAAAATCAAAAAGGCTAGTCAGGCCTTGATTACAAGAGGGTTTTGTACAGGTTGGCTTAAAAGCAGTCCTATTGAGGAGTATCTGAGCCGTAACCAAAATAGTCAGCACCCGCCGCCCCAGTCCTTCCTAACGGATCAACACCCAAGCCCAGACAGCACATTTGCAGCGGGCAAACTAACAGATCAGCGTGAGCCGTGCTTAGGCGTAGATGGTGAAGTCATCTCTCCCATAAAAGTGACGCTTGAGTCAGATGGCGGGTATCTGGAAGATGACTATAAGCTAGGCAAGGTTTTCAGAGATAGAGGCGTAAGGACTATTATGCCAGACGATAAGATGGCGCCTTTGATTAAAGGTTAATTTTAAAAGTGCAGTTTAGTTCCAATCATCGATCCCGCTACTGCGGAACACAAACCCATCGCGAAACACTATTTTAATTAACCGCACTGCTAATTAATCCGCCTCTACTTGATCAGGCCTATAAAATGGCACTGTTATTGCATCGACAATAGTCTATTAAATCAATCGAGCCAATTAGACAATGAGCAACTCCAGTTCGGTGCTAGCCGCTCCTGAAAAAAAGTCCCACAGCGGATGGCTTGCAGAGCTCGAACTCGACTATGCCATCCGTCGAGACAAAACCTGTCTGGTGCGTAAAAAACAGCGTGGCCCGCTGACCCTTCAGCGCCCCTTTTATCCAGAGGGCAATATCTGCCACAACTATATCCTCCACCCTCCGGGAGGCGTGGTGGGGGGCGATACCCTTGAAATAAAGCTTCACGCGGAGGAGAAGGCTCACTGTTTGATCACCACTCCCGGGGCAACCAAGTTCTATAGATCCAAGAGCGATTTGGTCAGTCGCCAGACACAAAAAATCAGCGTCGCCAAAGATGCGGTGGTGGAATGGTTACCACAACAGAATATTTTCTTTCCCGGCGCCCAGTCTGTTTTAAAGACGCAAATTGATATTGCACCAGAAGGGCGTTTTATCGGTTGGGAGGTGCACTGTTTTGGACGCCCGGCCAATAGTGAAATTTTCGATCAAGGCGCTATCACCAGCAGTACCGAGATTCGATTAGGCGGTGAACTGCGATTGGTAGAGCAACTCTGCACCCAAGACAGCGCTCTGATCATGTCACCCAGCGGTCTGCGGGGAAAGCCAATGCAGGGCAGCCTTATTGCAGCACCCTGTAGTCAGGCAGAAAGGGATGAACTGGAACACATATTGCATTGCTATGAATACTCGGATTCGATCGGCCTCACTCTGGTTGACGGCATTCTGGTTCTCAGGGTATTGGGCACTCAAATCGAGCCGATACTAAATATTTTTACCCAGATGTGGACGCAGTTGCGCAGTGAATGGTTGCATAAACCGGCCTGCTCGCCACGCATCTGGGCCACCTGAAGGGTGAACTGACCATGGAATTAACCCCCCGCGAAAAAGATAAGTTGATGTTGTTTACCGCCTCGCTGTTAGCCGAACGGCGCAAGGCCCGTGGTTTAAAACTCAACTACCCGGAAGCCATTGCTTTTATCAGTGGCGCAATTCTCGAAGGCGCTCGCGATGGCCGCACCGTGGCTGAGCTGATGGACTTTGGCCGCACCTTGCTCAGTGCCGACGACGTCATGGACGGTATTCCGGAAATGATTCACGACGTGCAGGTTGAAGCCACCTTTCCCGATGGCACCAAACTTGTCACCGTCCACAATCCAATTGTCTAGGAGCCAGCCATGATCCCCGGAGAATTTATCACCGCCCCTGGCGACATCGAACTCAATGCTGGACGCAATCTAGTGATTGTTTCAGTGGCCAATATTGGCGACCGACCGATTCAGATCGGCTCCCATTATCATTTTTTTGAGGTCAACGACGCGTTGATTTTTGAGCGTGAAACCACCCTCGGATACCGACTGAATATTGCCTCTGGCACTGCAGTTCGCTTTGAGCCGGGGCAGGAGCGCACCATTGAGTTAGTCGAGTACGGCGGCTCTGGGCATATCTATGGATTCCAGGGCAAGGTCATGGGTCAGGTAGAGGATGGTGTGCAAGCGAGCACTACAGAACGCCTGGCGCTCCAAACTAAAAACACAGGCCAGGAGTAACCAATGCCAAGATCCATATCAAGACAGGCCTATGCCGAGATGTTCGGCCCCACCACCGGCGACAAAGTTCGCCTAGCGGATACCGAGCTCTGGTTAGAGGTGGAAAAAGACTTCACCCTCTATGGCGACGAAGTTAAGTTTGGCGGCGGCAAAGTGATTCGTGACGGCATGGGCCAGAGCCAGCGACCCAGCGCAGAGACCGTGGATCTAGTAATTACCAATGCCCTAATCATCGATCACTGGGGCATAGTCAAAGCCGATGTGGGGATTAAAAACGGGCGCATTGCCGCCATAGGTAAAGCCGGCAATCCCGACACCCAAAGTGGCGTCGATATTATTATTGGCGCCGGCACTGAAGTGCTCGCCGGTGAAGGCCATATTCTCACCGCCGGTGGTGTCGACTCGCATATTCATTTTATCTGCCCTCAGCAAATTGACGAGGCACTGATGTCCGGTGTCACCACCATGCTCGGCGGCGGCACTGGCCCAGCCACTGGCACCAATGCCACAACCTGTACTCCGGGACCCTGGAATATCCACCGTATGCTCGAAGCTGCGGACACAGCTCCCATGAATATTGGCCTGATGGGCAAGGGCAATGCCAGCCAGGCAGAACCCATAAGAGAGCAGGTTGAAGCTGGGGTGATGGGCTTAAAACTTCACGAAGACTGGGGCACTACTCCGGCCTCAATTAACCAATGTTTAAATGTTGCCGACGAGACCGATGTGCAGGTGGCGATTCACACCGACACCCTCAATGAATCCGGTTTTGTTGAAGCTACATTAGCGGCGATAAACGGTCGCACCATCCACACCTATCACACTGAAGGAGCTGGCGGCGGTCATGCCCCGGATATTATTAAAGCCTGTGGTGAGCTAAATATCCTACCCTCATCGACTAATCCAACAAGGCCTTACACCATCAATACGGTGGATGAGCATTTGGATATGTTGATGGTCTGTCACCACCTGGATCCCAATATTGCCGAAGATGTGGCCTTTGCCGAATCGCGTATTCGCCGAGAGACCATTGCCGCGGAAGATATACTCCATGATCTAGGCGCCTTTTCTATGATCGCCTCGGACTCTCAGGCCATGGGTCGGGTCGGTGAAGTGATTATCAGAACCTGGCAGACCGCCCACAAAATGAAAGTCCAGCGCGGTCCATTGGCCCAAGATAGCAGCGCCAATGACAACAATCGCATTAAGCGCTATATCGCCAAATACACCATCAACCCGGCCATTGCTCATGGTATTTCCCACGAAGTGGGCTCCATTGAAACCGGCAAGCTGGCGGACTTGGTGCTTTGGAAACCGGCCTTTTTCGGTACCAAGCCAGCGATTATTATTAAAGGCGGCATGATCGCGGCGGCACCTATGGGTGATCCCAATGCCTCGATTCCAACACCCCAACCGGTGCACTACAGATCCATGTTTGGCTCTATGGGTCGCGCCAGCAATAACACCTCTATGCTGTTTCTCTCCGGTGCCGCAGTGGCCGGCGGCATTCCCGAACAGCTGGGTTTACGCAGCTTGATTGGCACAGTGAAAAACTGCCGCAATGTGACTAAAAATGACATGTTGCTGAATAGCTACCAACCGAAGATAGAAGTGGATTCACAGACCTATGAAGTGCGTGCCGACGGCCAGTTGTTGGTCTGCGAACCGGCTACTGAGCTGCCTATGGCGCAGCGCTATTTTCTGTTTTAACTACAGGCCTATTTGATGATTCGTATTACTAGCATATTAGAAAACTCTTCAGCTCATGACACGACATTGAGCCTGCCCATCAGAGAACGCACCAAGAGCCGCATCAAAGTGACACTGGATGACGGTCGCGAGGCCGGGTTGTTTTTACCTCGCGGTGAAGTACTGCGCGGCGGCGATTTAGTGCAGAGCGATGCGGGCTTGGTGGTGAAGATTAATGCAGCCCCAGAAACGGTTTCAACGGTAACCAGCGACAGTGCTCACGCCCTGGCACGAGCTAGCTACCACCTCGGCAATCGCCATGTGCCGCTACAAATTGAAGCTGATTTTTTGCGCTATCAACAGGACCATGTTTTAGACGATATGGTGATTGGCCTGGGCCTCTCTGTTGCCGTTGAAGAGGCGCCTTTTGAGCCTGAGGCCGGTGCCTATAAAAATGCTCCTGCCAGTCATGGCCATCACCATGATCACTGATTATTACCCGCTAACCATTACCCGCTAACCATTACCCGCTTATCATTTTAAGGAAATTCCAATGACCAAATTTTTTAGCCGACTCTCTCTGGGTACTGCACTGATATTCGGACAGTCCGCCGCTCAAGCCCACAGTCCTGACGGCAGCGTAATCTCAGTTTTACACCTTATATCAGCACCGGATCATTTGGGCTTGGTGATCTTTGCCATGCTGCTGTTAGCGACCATCGCATCACGTCTGCTAGAGCGTCGAAAAACCCGCGCGATTAAAATTAGTAGCGAAGATTAGAGCCCCATTAAGTGCCCACTGAGATATTAGACAACTCGCTCTCAGAGCTGCGTCTTTTTCAACTTATTAGCCCCTCACTGCCGGTGGGTGGCTTTACCTATTCCCAGGGTTTGGAATGGGCCATTGAAGCTCAGTGGGTCACTGACAAGCCGAGTTTAAAAGGCTGGCTGCAGAGTATTCTCGGCGCCAGTGTTACCACTCTTGAACTACCTGTTTTGATCCGTCTGTTAAACGGCTTTAATCAGGCTGACGAGACCAGCGTTCTGTACTGGACTGAATGGCTAATTGCCTGCCGTGAAACCATGGAGCTGCGCAAAGAAGAGCGCCAGCGCGGCGCTGCACTGGCTCGGCTGTTACCCAGCCTGGGCATTCAGATCCCCTCTCATCTAGCAGCCACAGTGGCCAGCTGCCAACTCACTGGCATTGCCTTGGCCGCCAATCAGTGGGGCATAGACTGTCAGCAGCTGTGCCGCGGTTACAGCTGGAGCTGGCTGGAAAACAATGTGGTGGCGGGAGTGAAACTGATTCCCCTAGGCCAGACTCACGGTCAGCAAATTATGCTTGAACTGGCGGAGACCATTCCCGCCGCAGTGACTCAGGCTATGGGCACAGATGACGCAGATATTCGCAGCTCAACACCGGCCATGGCGATTGCCAGCAGTCGCCATGAAACTCAATACACTCGACTATTTCGATCTTAACTAGGACATACCCATGACTGACTTATCTAAACCCAGCTCTTTATCTAGCGGTAGCGCCCCCCTGCGAATTGGCGTCGGCGGCCCAGTTGGTTCAGGCAAAACCGCACTGCTGGAAGCGCTGTGTAAAACCATGCGCGACACTTACAATCTGGCGGTGGTAACCAATGATATCTACACCCAGGAAGATGCGATTATTTTGACTCGCGCTGAAGCCTTGGATGCAGACCGTATTATCGGCGTCGAAACCGGCGGCTGCCCACACACCGCTATCCGTGAGGATGCGTCGATGAATCTGGCGGCAGTGGAAGAGATGACCCAGCGTCATGCAGGCTTGGATTTAATCTTTATTGAAAGTGGCGGCGATAATTTAAGCGCCACCTTTAGTCCTGAGCTGGCGGATCTGACGATCTATGTAATCGATGTTGCGGCGGGTGAAAAGATTCCCCGCAAAGGCGGCCCAGGAATTACTAAGGCGGATTTGCTGGTGATCAACAAAATTGATCTGGCACCCTATGTGGGAGCCAATCTGGATATTATGGACAGCGATACCAAACGTATGCGCCCTACCAGTCCCTATGTGTTTACTAACTTACACAAGCATACCGGTCTGCAGGTGATTATCGATTTTATTGTGGATAAGGGAATGTTGGCGGCTTAGGCTACGTGACTCGGAAACTATTAGTTGCCCCGATGATCAGGGCAACTAAGCTTCTTTCTACAAGCTGCTTTTTCTAGTGGCTACCTATCTAGTGGCTGATCATCCAAGGCCGCATCGAGGGAAACATCTTATTCCCTTCCGCAGTATAAAAAAGATTGGATTTCTTACCTGAACTGCAACCGCAGTCCGATGCATGTTTCTTATCGTTTGTACGTCTATCCAAGGTCGAGATAATCGGCTCGTGCTGCGCTTTTTCATTGCGCTCCATGGCCTGCTTCGTCTCTTTCATCATCGACACTATATGTGGCGGCAAGGCCAGTATTCGCGGCGAGACTACCCCACATTGGGGGCAGTCAACTGGCGATTCCATATTAGCGATAGTGGTGAGTTCAGAGAACACACCATGTTGTTGGCACTTGTAATCGTATAAAGGCATGGCTTACATCTCCATAATTTAAAAGCGACTTATTAATAAAAAGCGAATTAATCTACATCCGGCGCTTTAGGAATATCGTTAGCCGCACCATCAACAGAGATAATCGGACCTTTGGCATTCGGTTGCATATCAAAGTCGAAGATATCCGTTGGCAACCAGAGGGTCGCACAGGCGTTGGGAATATCCACCACTCCACTAATATGACCCTGCACTGGCGCACAGCCAAGAATCGCGTAGGCCTGAGCTGGGGTGTAACCAAACTTAGTCATATAGTTAATCGCATTTAAACAGGCCTGACGGTAGGCAACATGCACATCCAGATAGTGCTGTCCGCCACTCTCATCAACCGAGATACCTTCAAAGATCAGGTAGTCGTCATACTTGGGAACCATTGGGCTCGGCTTAAAGATTGGGTTCTTAACCGCGTACTTAACCATACCGTCTTTGATCAGGTTGACGCGTATATGAATCCAACCGGCCATTTCGATTGCGCCACAAAAAGTGATTTCGCCGTCGCCCTGACTAAAGTGTAAGTCACCCACAGAGAGGCCAGCACCGTCTTGATAAACCGGGAAGTAAACCGTTGATCCACGGGTCAAATCTTTAATATCACAGTTACCACCGTGCTCGCGGGGCGGCACTGTACGTGCGCCTTCAGCGGCAGCGGCATCCCGTGCAGCACCCTGCATCTGACCCATATGGGCAACTCGGGCTTCAGGCAGACAAGCCAGCTCTGGAACACGAGTCGGATCTGTATCAACTAGACCTTTCTCACGTTCGTTCCAGGTATCCAGCAACGCTCTGTCAGGCAGACAACCGATTAATCCCGGGTGCAGACAGCCAGCGAATTCGACACCAGGTATGTGGCGAGATTTAGTGAACATACCATTGAAATCCCAGATCGATTTCTGTGCATCAGGGAAGTGTTCGGTTAAAAAGCCACCGCCGTTTTTCTTACTAAAGAAACCGTTAAAGCCCCACTGAGATTCTTCAAAGGTGCCGATATCAAGAATTTCTACCTGAAGCAAATCACCGGGCTGAGCGCCCTCCACTTCAATAGGACCAGACAGGAAGTGAACCTGACCCAGATCCACATCGCGGACATCTTCTGCGGAGTCATTGTTCTTGATCTGACCACCGGTCCAGTCGTAACACTCAATTTTAAAATCGTCGCCTGGTTTTACTTTGGCAACCATAGGAATATCGGGATGCCAGCGATTGTGAACCTTATCGTTGGTGTAGGGGCTTTCGTTGAGGTTAATTTTAATAATGGTTTCGGCCATGATTTTGTTCCTATATTTTTAAATTTTTGATTGAATAAATGATGTAGAAAATTAAACAGACAAATAGGCTGCGATCTTTTTCTGATCTGCAGTGGCACTGGATTCCTGGTGAACTATATCGCCCTTTTCAATCACCATAACGCGGTCAGAGACATCCAAGGCAAAACTTAGCACCTGCTCTGAGACTAAAATAGACAGGCCACGCTCATCGCGAATACGTCTCAAGGTATGCACCATTTCACGAATAATCGAAGGCTGAATGCCCTCGGTGGGCTCATCTAAAATCAGTAATTTGGGTCGACTAGCCAGGGCTCTGGCAATGGCTAACTGTTGCTGCTGACCGCCGGATAAATTACCGCCGCGGCGCTTGCCCATTTCCTTAAGTACTGGAAACAGCTCATACAAATCTTCAGGGATTTTTTTCTCACCGGTGGTGGTCAGTCCAGTAATGATATTTTCCGTTACCGTCATGGTGGAGAAAATCATCCGCCCCTGGGGTACAAAGCCTATACCGCTGGCCACTCGCTGATGACTTTCCATTGGGCCGATCTCCTGGCCGTTCAACATGATTGAGCCGGACTGATGGGGCACCATACCGATCAGGGATTTGAGCAGAGTGGTCTTGCCCATACCGTTGCGTCCTACCAGGGCAACAATTTCACCTTCGCCAATCTCTAGATTCATATCGTTGATCACACGGCTCTGGCCGTAAGCAACGTTGTAGTCTTTTAATTTCAACATGCTCTAATTTCCTTAATGGCCGAGATAGACTTCGATGACTTTAGGATCGTTTTGCACATGGTCCATGCTGCCTTCAGACAACACCTTGCCCTGGTGCAGCACGGTTACCCGGTCAGCAATATCCTTAACAAAATTCATATCGTGTTCGATAACAATCACCGAGCGGTCTTTGGTAATTTTGAGTAACAGTTCAGCGGTCTTTTTGCGCTCTGCAACAGACATGCCGGCAACTGGTTCATCGAGCATCAATAGGCTTGGCTGCTGAATTAGCAGCATGCCAATTTCCAACCACTGCTTCTGGCCATGGCTGAGTAGATCAGCCTGCATACCCAGAAGCTCTTGCAGAAAAACCATTTCCGCGGTTTCTTCAATGGCCTTTAACACTTCAGCGTCACGCTTAAAGCCCAGGGCACCAAACACTGAACGACCCCGGGGGAAGGACAGCTCGAAATTTTCAAATACGGTAAGATCTTCATAGACAGAAGGAGTCTGGAATTTACGCCCAACACCGGCATGAACAATCTCGTGCTCGTTCATCTTGCTCAGGTCTTTGCCACGAAACTTAATCGATCCTTGAGTCGACTTGGTGCGTCCACAGATCAAATCGAGAACGGTGGTTTTACCGGCCCCATTGGGACCAATAATGACGCGGATCTCGCCTTCTTCTACATAAAAGGACAGGTCATCAACCGCCTTAAAACCATCAAAGGAAACTGTTAATCCTTCAACCGATAAAACAAAGTCTTTGTTAGACATGGCTTAGTTAGCTCCTGTGGTTGATTCAGTTTCTTCAATTATCAGCACTTCATCTTCCGCTGGCTTATCCTTGTTGATAAAGGCGACTGCAGCGTAATAACAACGATTAACCGGTGCGGCTATATAACTGTTGTAGAGTCCCATGAGACCGTTGGGGAAGATCGAGACTACGGCGATAAACATGCCTCCGAGGGCAAACAACCAGAGCTCAGGTATGGCTTCCGATAATGTGGTTTTGGCAAAGTTAACTGCCAGTGCACCGTAGACCGCACCCAGTAGTGACAGACGACCACCTACAGCACAGAAGATCACCATTTCAATGGAGGGCACAATTCCCACAAAGCTCGGTGACATAAAGCCAACCTGCAAAGTGAACAGCGCACCACCTATGGCAGAGAGCATGGCTGCAAGGGTGAAGATAAAGATTTTAAAGTTGTCGACGTTGTATCCAGAAAACCGCACCCGCTCTTCGGTATCGCGCACGGCGACTAAAAGTCGTCCTAGCTTTGAGCGCAGTACAAACTGACATATAAACAGACAGATAAAGACAAAGGTGACGCAGACAAAGTAGAGAATAACCTTGGCTTCATCGGTGCGAATATCCCAGCCCAACATGGTGCGCAGATCGGTAATACCGTTAATACCACCGGTCATGCCCTGGCTACCGACAATCAAGATGGTCAGAATCGCGGCAACTGCCTGAGTAATAATGGCGAAGTAAACACCGCCAACACGACGTTTAAACATCGCCAGACCAATCAGAAAGGCAAATAGTCCCGGCACCATTACGACGGCGATCAGTGATAGACCCAAGCTGTTGAACGGTTCCCAAAACCAGGGAATTTCGGTTAGCTGGTTCCAATCCATAAAGTCTGGAATACCGGGAGTGGACTGGATAGAGGTGTTGGCGACACTGGAGGCTTCAAGCTTGAGAAACATCGCCATGCAATAGCCGCCAATACCAAAGAACACACCCTGACCCAGACTTAAGATACCGCCGTAGCCCCAGCAGAGCACTAGGCCCATGGCAACAAAGGAGTAGCTCAGGTACTTGCCAATCAGGTTCAATCGAAAGTCATCTACCGACAGGGGCAATACCACAAACAACAATAGCGCTAGAACAATAAAGCCACCCAGTTCAGCTGGGGATAAAAATTTCTGCTTTGAATAATTGGACATTTAATCTGTCTCCTAGCGACGAATCTTGAGAGTGAATAGACCCTGGGGACGGATCATTAGAATGCCCACGATCATGCCGAGAGTCAGTACCTTGGCAATTGAGCCGCTCATAAAGAATTCAAGAATTGTCTGTGCCTGGGAGATGGTAAATGCCGAGGCGATGGTACCCATTAGGTTCGCCGCACCGCCGAAGACCACCACCATAAAGGTGTCGACTATATACAGCTGACCGGAGGTTGGACCTGTGGAACCAATCATGGTGAAGGCGCTGCCGGCAACACCGGCAATACCGCAACCCAAAGCAAAGGTCATACGATCGACGATCGACGTATTGATACCTACAGCAGCGGCCATGGGACGGTTTTGAACAACCGCGCGCACTTTGGCACCCCACTGAGAGCGCTGCATAATAAAGTACACAGAGAGAGTAATAACCAACGTTAAGACCATCACGATAATGCCGTTGATGGGAATCTCCACAAGGTCGGTTATGGGAATAGAACCCATCATCCAATCCGGTAGCGAGACACCTTTTTCACGGGCGCCAAATACAGAACGGTAGGTTTGCTGCAGAATTAAGCTTAGACCCCAGGTCGCTAACAGCGTATCCAGAGGGCGTTTATAAAGCCGGCGTATTAAGGCCCATTCCACAAAGGCGCCAAGACTGGCCGCCGCTATAAACGCGAGAACAATGGCAACAAAGAAATAGATGCTCGAGAGTCCAGGCAGATAAGCTTCAAAAAATAGGGAAGTGAGATAGGTGACATAGGCACCAAGGATCATAAATTCGCCGTGGGCCATATTGATGACGCCCATTTGGCCGAAGATAATCGCCAAACCCAGTGCCATAAGCACCAGTACCGAGAACAAGATAAGTCCTGCGAAGCCTTGCATGGCAAAAATTGCCATTAGTTCAGAACCTGAATATCCGTCAAACATGATCAATTCCTTGGATAAGATGTTTGTAAATATTGCATGTGAAAAATGTACATGTGGAAAAAGTGCATGTGATAAATGTACGTAAAACAGAAAGATACTGGCGCCCGAAGGCGCCAGTGGTTTAACGCTTACTGATAACCTTTAGGGAATGGGTTGGGTTCGATAAGATTTTCGGACTCAAATACCACATCAAACTGACCATCTTCACGTGCAAGACCGATACGTGCTTTAGACCAAAGGTGCTGGTTTTCGTGAACTTTGACGTAGCCTTCTGGCGCTGTAGTCACTTCAATACCTGGCAGAACTTCTTTAAGTTTGTCGATGTCGAAAGAACCGGCTTTCTCAACCGCGTACTTCCAGATCCAAGGACCTAAGTAAGCTGCTTGAGTTACGTCACCGATAACACTGTCTTCGCCCCACATTTCTTTAAAGGCTTTAACGAATGTTTCGTTGTTGCTGTTAGTCAGACTCTGGAAGTACTTCATAGAAGAGTAAGCACCGACCAAGTTCTCACCACCGATACCCAAGACTTCGTCTTCAGTAACAGAGATAGTCAGCATCAGCGGCTTCTCTTTTCTCCAATCGATACCAGCAGCTTTAACCTGCTTGTAGAAAGCAACGTTAGATCCACCCACAACAGCGGCGAAGATAATGTCAGGCTTCTTCAGTTTGACTTTGTTGATCACTGAGTTGAACTGCGTGTGACCCAGTGGGTAGTACTCTTCACCAACAACTTTAAGACCCAATTTGGCGATGTGCTTACGGGCGATTTTCATCGACGTGCGCGGCCAGATATAGTCAGAACCTAAAAGGTAGAAAGTCTTAACGCCTTTCGTTTTTACAACCCAATCGATACTCGCAATAATCTGCTGAGTGGCTTCTTGACCGGTGTAAACAACGTTTGGAGACTGCTCAAGTCCTTCATAGAACGTGGGGTAGAAAAGCATACCGTTGTACTGCTCAAAGACTGGCAGTGCAGCTTTACGACTAGCGGATGTCCAGCAGCCCATTACCGCGGCAACATTATCTTTTACCAAAAGCTTGCGTGATTTCTCAGCAAAGGTTGGCCAGTCACTGGCGCCATCTTCCTGAATGTATTTAATTTGACGACCTAGCACGCCACCTGATTCATTGATTTGTTTGATCGCTAGTTTCTCAGCCTGGGTAGAACCCGTCTCACTGATCGCCATGGTGCCGGTGATCGAGTGAAGGATGCCGACAGTAACAGTGTCATCGGTAACCGCGAGACCGGTGGTGTTAACGACAGATGTAGCAAATTCGTCAGATGCTGCATTGGTCAAGCCTGCTTGGGCTACTGCAAAGGCTGCAGCAGATACCAGCAGGGCGCGACGCCAGCTTGGGATGTTATTAGTAATGGAGCTTTTCATGGGGAGACCTCAGTAAGTTAAACTCGCTGAGATTATTGGCTGTCGAGGCAAAACCCACAATTCGCCTTATAGCCCCAGGTATACGTTATTTAGCGCATAGGCGTTTGAGGGATTGTCTGGGAGGATAAAAGACTGCTCGAAAAGAGGTTGGCTGTTTCGATTTAAAATTGCTCTTAGCAGGTTGGTTGATTAACGTTTTGGCCTACTGCAACTGCATTGGCAGACTAATTGCATTGTCTACAACATCAACTCTGTTTTCTTTCTTCCTCACAGGTGCTCCAATGACGGCTAGAACAAAGCAAGGCGTCTTTGGCGCCCGCCGCAAGTACAATCAGTGGGTTGGGGATCAAACCCTGGAAGATTATGCCCTTCGCTTCACTAGCGTCAGCGCACGAAAATGGAGCGCTTTAAAAGTCGCAAGCACCGCTTTGGGCGCGATTACCTTTTTAGCCCTCGAGGCGATTGGCGGTTCCATCACTCTGAGCTATGGTTTTCACAATGCCGTGGTTTCAATCTTGCTAGTGAGTGTAGTGCTGCTTTTACTCTCAATGCCGATCAGTTATTACAGCAGTAAATATGGCCTGGATATAGACCTGCTAACTCGCGGCGCGGGATTCGGTTATATAGGCTCCACCATCACCTCGCTGGTCTATGCCTCCTTCACCTTTATCTTTTTGGCCCTTGAAGCCAGCATTATGGCCCTGGCATTAGAGCTTATCTTTGGTCTGCCCCTGCACTGGGGCTATCTGGTGAGCACGCTGGTGGTGATTCCTATAGTCACCTATGGCATTACCATGATCACCCGCTTTCAGGCCTGGACACAGCCATTTTGGGTGTTGCTGCAGCTGTTACCCATCGGCTATATTTTAATCAATGATATGGGCAGCATTGATAACTGGATGCAGTTCCAAGGACAGAGTCAAAATGGCCCCGAGTTGGACTGGCTGATGATTGGCGCGGCATCGACTCTACTGTTTTCTCTGGTGGCGCAGATTGGCGAGCAGGCGGATTACGCACGCTTTATTCCACCGCAATCACTAGCCGGCAAGAAAGCCTGGTGGCTGGCAACGATTTTGGCCGGCCCTGGCTGGATTATTATTGGCGCCTTTAAGTTATTGCTCGGTTCATTTTTATTGGTGCTGGCAATCAACTATGGCATTAGTCCCGAGCAGGCCGCGGAACCGACTCAGATGTATCTGGTGGCCTTTAGCTATGTCAGCCAATCACCCTCCACCATACTGGCTCTCACCGCAGCCTTTGTGGTGCTGTCTCAGTTAAAAATCAATGTCACCAATGTCTATGCAGGCTCCATCGCCTGGTCAAACTTCTTCGCCCGTCTCACCCACGCCCATCCGGGACGTGTGGTCTGGGTTGTGTTTAATGTGGTGGTGGCGATTATCCTGATGGAAGTGGGCATCTATAGCGCACTGGTAAAAACTCTGGGCATATTTGGCATTATTGCCCTCTCCTGGATTGGCTCCATGGTCGCGGATCTGGTGATCAATAAACCACTGGGCCTGAGCCCCCCCCATATAGAATTTAAGCGCGCCCACCTCTACGATATCAATCCGGTTGGTGTCGGTGCCATGCTGATATCCATGACCCTTGGCATCATTGCCTACAACGGTGTATTGGGTGCTGAGGCCCAAGCTTTTTCGTCATTTATCACTCTGGCTCTGACCTTTTTAATCTCGCCGCTAATTGCTTGGGCCACTAAGGGGCGCTATTACATTGTGCGTCCGGTGCCTTTGGATAACGAGCTATCTGGCCCTCTATCTAGCCCTCTATCTAGCCCTTCATCTAGTACGCAATGTGGTGTCTGTGAAAATCATTTCGAAAAGCCAGACATGACTTACTGCCCGCTCTATCAGCTACCGATTTGCTCTCTCTGTTGCTCTCTTGATGCACATTGCAAAGATGCCTGTAGACCAGAAGGTTTGATCTCGAATCAATTTTTGGCCTTTGTGCAGCTGTTTTTTAAATCTATCAGGCTGCGGCATATCCAATCTCGAGCATTTAAATTCACGCTGTTATTCAGCATTAATATGGCCATTTTCCTATCGCTGATGATGATGGCGTCGGTAAAAACCATCAGCCTTTATCCCGATCAAGTGGCCCTGATTGAAACTTTTTCCTGGACCCTGTCAGCGATCTCGATCATCGTTTTAATGGTCGCCACCTGGTCTTATCTACTGAGCATGGAAGGACGCCAACTGGCACAGGACGAGTCCCAGCGCCAGACCCAGTTGCTGATCAATGAAATTAGCGCTCACGAAAAAACCGATCTTGAATTGCAGCGCTCAAAAGAAAAAGCCGATGCCGCCAACATCGCCAAGAGCCGCTATCTGGAAAGAATTAGCCACGAACTGCGCACGCCGCTAAATTCGGTTATGGGCTATGCCCAGCTGCTCGAGGGCGCCGACGATATTCCCCTGCCGCGACGCGAGTCGATCAAAGTGATGCGCAGCAGCAGTGAGCATCTCACCGATCTCATCGAAGGGCTGGTGGATATATCAAAAATTGAAGCTGGGCGACTCGACCTGCACCGCAACAAAGTGGATATGCTGGCGATGATTGAACAGCTTATCTATATGTTTCAAATACAGGCCCAGACTAAAAATATAAGTCTTAACTTTAGTCATCAGGAAAGGCTTCCTGAGACCGTTATTGCCGACGGCAAACGACTGCGTCAGGTTATGATTAATCTTATCTCTAATGCGATAAAATTCACTCCCCAGGGAACGGTTTCCGTCGACCTTAAATACCGTAACCAAGTGGCCTATTTTAGCGTCATTGATACCGGAGTCGGAATCGAACAAGAGGATATCTCACGTATCTCTGAGGCCTTTGTGCGCATTGCCAACCCCTTGCATCAGGTTGCTGGCAGCGGTCTGGGATTAGCCATTACCCAGGCTCTAGTATACCGTATGGGAGGTGATTTAAGCATTGAAAGTGAGTTCGGCAAGGGTTCGACATTCACCGTTTCACTGATGCTGCCGAGTACTCGCGAGGTGGCCCATCAGCCGGTTGTCGCCGATCGAGTGATTGGCTATCAGGGTGAGACTCTCAGTCTGATGGTGGTGGATGACAACGCGGTTCAGCGCCGCCTGTTAATCGATACCCTAACGCCTCTAGGCTTCAATGTTATTGCCGCTGCCGACGGAGCTTCCTGCCTGCAGATGCTCGAGCAATGTACGCCGAAGTTATTTATGCTGGATATTTCCATGCCCAATATGACCGGCTGGGAACTAGCTGCAGAACTGCGCCAGCGCGGCTTAACTGTCCCTATAGTGATGATTTCAGCAGAGGCGGACGAAGGCCTTGGACCGGATGGTGGTCATCATCAAGAACAAGATGCACCGCTGCACAATGACTACCTGGTTAAGCCGATCAATATGCCGACCCTGCTAACCACGCTGGCAGACCAGCTTGATATCACTCTGCAACTGGCCAGTGAGGCTCAGGCGGTTTCAGTAGACTCTGCAGAAGCTGCGACCAGTAAAATAAAAAGCGGCATAAAAAATGACCCTTTAATTGTCAAAGAGCTGCTCTATTTTATCGATATTGGCTATCTGGACGGGTTTAAAAATGCCCTAACTAAAGCAGAGATAGCTGCTCGCTTGAACCCTCAGCTATGTGCAGACTTACAGCGCAATCTAGCCCAGTTAGACCTGACAAAACTCCACTCCCAACTGACGATGATAAACAATGAAATCTAATTCAAAATGTAGTGGCGTTGTGCTGATAGTAGACGACAATCCAGAGACTATCAGCATGCTCAATACTACCCTCTCTGAGGTGGGTCTTACGGTACTGGTGGCACTGTCTGGACAGCAGGCACTGACCATCGCCAAGCGGATAAAACCGGAAATTATTTTAATGGATGCGATGATGCCGGAGATGGACGGCTTTGAAGTTTGCCGTCTAATCAAGGGGGATGCTCTGATCTCCCATATCCCAGTGATCTTTATGACCGGACTGAATGCCAGTGAAGATATAGTCCGGGGTTTCGATGCCGGCGGTATCGACTATGTCACCAAGCCCATAGACGTTCAGGGGCTTGTAGCAAGAATTGGCGCCCAGCTGACCAACTCACGGATTGCCAACGGCGCGCGCCAGGCTCTAGATACACTAGGCCAATACTCTCTGTCAGTTGAGCTAAGTGGCAAGATTCTCTGGTCCACACCCAACACTCATAGCCTAATGAATATCAGCGGTGCCAACCCAGATTGGATTGCCAATACGCTACCAGCGCATCTGCAGCCATGGCTTGCTGAGGGTGCCAAACAACCTCTGCGCCTGGATGACTTAACTCAGCCGCTATTAGTGACGGCTCTGGAATCTCAGGATGGCGATGAGAGACTATTGGTGATTGAACTAGCGAATAAACCCAATGAAGCAGACCTGCTCAGGGATAAGTTTGGCCTCACAGTTCGGGAAGCTGAGGTGTTAACTTGGATTTCCAAGGGAAAAACCAATCATGAAATTGCGATTATTTTAGATTTTAGTCCGCGCACAGCAAACAAACATCTGGAACAAATCTTTCGTAAACTAAATGTTGAAAATCGCACCACTGCGGCGGCTGTTTCCCTCAGATATTTGAGTCAAATAAGGTAAGGGTGCCACATTATAAGTCATTGTACGTAGTCGCCTAGTGTTTAACACGCATATCAAAAAAACCCATTATTTCTAATATACACCTGTCACTTTGTTGTGCAATTTTTTGCTCTGCGAGTGTTGTATAAAGTGAGCTTGCCGAATCTGTGGGCATGCCTTGTCTAAGGTCTAAATTTAACTTTGAGGTTTATTACTATATGAAAATGTTCAAGAAAACTCTGATTGCGGCGGCGGCAGTATCAACTCTGTCTTTTGCTGTTGCACCTGTAGCGGTTGCTGAAGTTGCCGCTTCTGCAACAATTTCTTCTGCTTACTTATGGCGCGGATATGATCTCGGCCAAGGCGACGCAGCCCTGTCTGCAGACATCATCTGGAGCGAAGGCGGTTTAAGCGCTGGCATGTGGGTTTCTTCAGGCGATGCAGCCAATGGAACTGAGTATGATTTTTTCGCTGGATACGGCGGATCAGTTGGCGAGTTCAACTATAGCTTCAGCTACTTTACCTACATTTACCCCTCTGCAGATACCAACAATGAAGCGGCTGAATTACAAGAATATGTTTACTCTGTAGGCTACGGCCCAGTAAGCCTGACGGTCTATGACGATATCGACAGCAACTATTCTTATACTACTCTAGGCTACGATATTGGCGCTTTCTCTCTGATGTACGGTGCTCACGATAATGGCGCTAACGATCAAGAGAACTTCGATGTGACCTACAGCTACAACGACTTTCTGTCTTTCACCTACAGCACGCCATTTGGATCTACAGCTGAAGAAGAAGAGCCTACATTTGTTGCTTCTTTTTCACTGCCATTCTAACGATTGGTGTGGGTTAGTTTCGCGGTCTCAGTGCCCTCCCAAGTTCTGAGACCAAAGAACTGCATTAAAGAGAGCCCACTTTTAATGCTTCGCTCTATCTGCCATTGTAAATGATGGTAGCGGTGGGTCCAGAAGTCTATGTGTTCTCCCAAGTTCAGAGGCTGAAGGATTCACCAAAAGTATGAGTCGGCCCTTTTAACTGTTTTTAGATTGCAGTTTGAAGGGCCTTTTTTATTGCCTGCCAATGTCTTTCTGACCTTACCTAATCTCTCTCATCACCAACTAACATGTCAAAAGAATGTGATTTTATCGATACATATCAAAAATATGCCGATGCCATAAATATGTTTAGATTCCCCTATGCTGCTGCTCAAGTCCTCGAAAGTAGGTACTCTGGAGATCGATTATTACAAAGAATAAAAACGGCCAAATAATAAGACAAAAATAATAGGGGTGGGCTTAAACTGGCCAGAACGCCAAGGGGCAGTAAGTGGTTAAGTAGTATCAAGAGTATGAATATTGGGTTGCCGTGGTGTAGCTTGTTCTGGCAATACGGGGCCGGGGCGCATTAACGCTAGGGGAGAAGCTGACGGTGCTATCTATACTTATAGCCTGTCTCTTATACACATCTCCGAGCCCA